>Ga0315268_10000316_pt1 | contig 55920 bp, 42 predicted proteins | sample C1_top_MG_FD_204535 | JGI IMG/M metagenome (GOLD analysis project Ga0315268, IMG submission 204535) | Sediment microbial communities from Yellowstone Lake, YNP, Wyoming, USA - C1_top | ecosystem: Environmental > Aquatic > Freshwater > Lake > Sediment | place: USA: Wyoming | collected 2017-08-01 | reverse complement strand
GCAGATGGCCACCGGCTCGTCCAACTCCGCCCGCCGGCACTTGGCTTCGCAGGGGTGGGGGCAGACCCGGCCCAGCACCCCCGGCAGCGGCAGGCGCTCCATGATGAGCTTCACCGCGTCCTCGTACTTCCCCATCTTGATGAGCTGCACGTAGCCCTGGACGTTGATCTCCGCGGGGCAGGTAAGGGTGCAGGGGGCCCGGTCCAGCTTCTGAATGGCGAAGGCCGGGGGGATCGCCTGGGGGTAAAGCCGGTAAGCCGCGTGCCATTGGGCCAGGCCCTGGTTGAACTCGTCGGGGATCTCCACTGGACAGACCTTGGCACATTCGCCGCAGCCGGTGCATTTGGCCAGGTTGATGTACCGGGGGTGCTGGTCCAGGGTGACGGTAAAATTCCCCGCCTCGCCACCGATCCCCTTCACTTCGGCCAGGGTGTGGACCTCGATGTTGCTGTGCCGGCCGACCTCGACCAGCTTGGGCGAAATGACTCACATGGCGCAGTCGTTGGTGGGGAAGGTCTTGTCCAGCTGGGCCATGACTCCGCCGATGGCCGACTGCTTCTCCACCAGGTGGACGTAATAGCCGGCGTTGGCCAGGTCCAGGGCAGCCTGCATCCCGGCGATGCCGCCTCCTATTACCATTACCGACCCAAGCATCTGCGCGTCCATAAGGCACCTCGGTAAATTTTTCCCTTGGGATTAAACTCAAGAACCCTTGGGGGCTGATTCGCCCCCAAGAGTCCAGGAAGAAGCGGTATCTATCACTAGCTGGCCTGCCTCTTCAGCTCCAATAAGTGTTTGGTCGCGGATTCCTTTTTCTTTTCGGACCACTCCAACACCTTGGCCATCGTGCCCTGGAACAGCAAGGGGGTTTCCCTAAAGCTGAGAAGTTCGATGTCCCCTCTCAGGGCGTTGGCCAGGAGCGTCTGCCCTATTGAAGAGCGCACGATGACCGTGGTCCAACCCTCGGCTGCGCCCAAACCCCCGAAGGAGAGGTCAGCAAATTCGGCGGCATAATCGTCGCAGAACTGGCAGGCGTGCCGTTTCATAAAGCTCAGCTGGTCCAAGGGGATGCGGCGAATTTCCTTATTGCGCAAGTGGATCCGCAGTTCTTCTTTGATATTTATTTTGCAAACCTCGGCCCACTTAAAGTTGGCGATCCTTTCCAGGCGTTCGCGCTCCTCCGGGCCGAACTGGAAGTTCCCGGCGCAGAACAGGCCGAGATTGATCTTGATGGTGTCGGAAGGCACCACTCCCAGGACCTCCATGCGCCGCAAGGTGTTGATCTGGCAAGGCGTCCCCACAAAGGCCACCCGTTTGAGGGGCATCCTCGCTACGCCTTTCAACTCCTCGATGGAGGGGGAATACGTGGTGTATACCTGGGAGAAATGTTTAAGGCTGGGAAGGGTATCGAAGTGGAACCCGGCCGCGGCGATGATGTCCTCCCGGGAGAGGGCCAGCCAGGGCTGGCGCTGGAAGGGCGCCACCGTCTTGCTGACGATAGCCGAATCGATGCGGCCGCGGTCAAAGAGGTGCAAGAGCAGCGCGGTCACTACCCCCCCATCAGTAGCCCCGGCCCGCACCTCCGGTTCGGTGGCCCTGGCCACCGCAGTTCCCAGGATGCGGCCCATGGGGGCACTCCAGGACACCAGGTTCCTGGTTTCCGCGTCCAACTCCTCGATTTCCGGGCAGATGGAATAGCAGATACCGCACTCTATGCATTTATCCCGGTCCCGGTAGCGCGGCTTGCCGTCCTCTCCCAACTCCAGGGCCCCGTAATTGACGGCGCTGCAAAAGGCCACGCAGCCCCCGCATTGGTGGCAAAGGCCCTTCTCCTGTACCTCCTGCATCAGGTGGGTAAAGGTCTTCATGGTTAATCCCTCCTACCTGGTCCATCTGCCAGGCGCTACGAATGACGGTGCCGGGCATGTTCAGGCCGAAGTGGCAGGGGTCAGTTTAAGACCTCATCATCCCACTCCTGGGGCCCTCTTCTACCCCGGGCCCGTCAGGCTTTCCCCAGGGTATAAATAGGGTAGCCCCCCTCCCAGCCCTTGAGGGTGATGCGGCCCTCTTTGGCCATGTCCGTCAACAAGGGGGTGACGTTCTTCACCGGCTCGTCCATGGCCCGGGCGATTCCCGGCGGGTTAAGGGGCGCCTCGGTCAAGGCCTTGAGGACCCTGGCCGCCAGAAACTCTTCCCTGAGGACGTCCAGCATGGTCTCGTCCGCGTCCACTGCGTTGAGCTGGGAGCCGGGAAACTCCTTCTCCGTGGGCCGGCGCAAGCTCGTCCCCAGGACCCAGCGCACCCGGGGCCGGTGTAGCGTGGCATGGATGGCCCATAGCTTGGCCCTGGTCTTGTCGTCCCTGGGGAGGGACGGCAGTTTCTCCAGGCTGTCCATGTGGGACTCCGCCATGCGCACAAAGGACTCCGGCTCGTTGACCTCCACGTAACCCATGGCGATGCGCCGCCGCTCCAACCCGGCCAGGGAGAGGAGCTTTTTCACCGCGTTGACCCGGTACCAGCAGTGGTCCACGCCGTAGTGATAATGACAGGAATGGGCGGGGGTGCAGCCCGCCAGCATAATGCCCTTAGCTCCGTTTAAAAAGGCCATGGACAGTACCGAGGGATCAATGGAGCCCAGGCAGTTCACCGGGATGAGGTAGATGCCTTTGGGGTAGGTAAGCCCTTTGATCCCGGCCTGTTCCGCCGAGGCCAACCCGCCCCAGCCGCAGACAAAGCCCAGGATTTCGTCTTCTTGCATCCGGCCCAGTATGGCTTTGATGCGGGCCTCCAATTGCTGGGCGGTGTTGTTGAGGACTTTTACGGCTTCATGAGGGCAAGTGGCCGCACAGGTGCCGCCGCCGCTGCAGAGATGGTTGTCAGCCTCCCGGGGTACGGGCCCGCTCCCCGGTTTGACATGTTCGATGCCGCCGCAGGGGCAGATTTCGGTACACAGGCCACAGCCCTCACAGAGGTCTTTGTCCACGTGCACCACCACCGGACTCACCAGCCTGCCCTCCAGGGCCTTTTCCTTAAGACGCATGACCCCCCGGGCCGCCTTTTTCCCCTGTTGCAGGGCGCTGTTCAGGTCGCAGATGCCTCCTGCCGACCCGGTGAAAAAGAGCGACTCATCGGGGAGCTGATCGGGCCAGAATTTGATATTGCTCTTTTTCAGCAACCCCCCGTTTTCCGGGTAGATGGGCAGCCACCGGAGCAGCTCCTGGGCCTTGGCCACCGTCTGGCTGGGCACCGCGGAAACCACCAGGTTGTCCCACTCCACCTCATGTTCCAGGTGGTCTGCGGGGCTCACATAGGTCATGTAGCCGGACTGGACCACCGGATGCACCTCCGGGAGGTACGACTGGAGGCCGATGCCGTGGGCCCGGGCTTCCACCAGGTCGGCGCCGCTGAGGGGCAGGGCGATGTTGGCCGGGTAAAGAATCGTGGGCTTTACCTGGGGGTTCTCCCGGGCCAGTACCAGGCTGTTCCGCCAGGCGGCCATGGCCGCGAATTCCTGGGCGGCCTGGCCGTGTTCCGGGCTGTTCACCCAGAAGAGCATCTTGCCCGGGTTGACGTTCCCTTCGATGAGCCGTTCCTCCAGCTCCAGCAAGTCGCACACCTGCTCGCCGCCCCCGATATAGGCGGTGTCCAGGGGAGTAAATTCCCGGTCCAGGGCGGTGATGATGGCCGCGCCGGTCACCTCCGTGACGCTGCCGTCAGGCTCCTTAAGACCCACCCGGTAGTCGCCCACGCCACCGATGATGTAATCTATGGGCTGGTCCGGCAACACCTTGACCAGGGGACTGGTGAAGACCTCCCGCAGGAGTTCCCCCAGGTCCCCGCAGAAGAGACGGCACCCGGGAAAGGTCCGATAGAGCTCGTCCAGAACCCTCTCAGGGGTCAGAGCCTGGGAAAACAAAACGCTCTCTAGGCCTCGGCGCGCCAGCTCCCGGGCCGCGCCGAAGCCGGAGAGGCCGCCTCCCAAAATCAGGACCGGACCCTCAAAAGGCAACGACACCGGTTCATAAGGCTCCAGGAGCCTGAGGTTGGCCAGGCCGCCGGCAATCAAGGCCGCGGCCTTCCGGGCCAACTCCTGGGGGCTGGCTTCGTGCACCGCGGCCACGTGGTCCTTCAGGTTGATCATCTCCACCTGGTGCTTCTCCACGCCCACCGGCGCCAGTGCTCTGGTGAATCTCTTTTTCATGACCCGGGAGGAGCAGCCTGCCACCAGGATGCGGTTCAGTCCCTTGGCCTGGACTTCCTGCTGGATGGCCTCCATTCCCGGGGCCAGGCAGGGATAGGGATAGACGCCCAGGTGGACCCAGGGCTCGTAGCCCAACAGTTCTTGCACCTGGTTGAGGTCGATGCGGCTGCTGATCTTGCCCCCGCACTCGCACAGGAAGATGCCGATTTTGCTTTCATTTTTCATGGCCGTCTCCTTCTTCTACCTGGGTCTCCATGGCAGCCGAGCTTACCCGCTGACCTGGAGGAACAGCTGCTCCATGGCCCCGGTAGGACAGACATACAGGCAGGTGCCACATCTTATGCAGTCCTTACTCCTCTGGTGATAAGGCGCGGTGACCTCTTTGAAAATGCCCCGGTTGCCGAAGGTGAGGGCCTGCACCCCAGCCACCTCCTGGCAGCCGCGGACGCACAGGCCGCAGCGGGGGCAGGCCTCGTCCAGGTTTTCTACCTTAAAGCGGGTGGAAGTGATTCCGTGGGCTTTAGCCAATTCCCGAATCTGGCGGGACGCGGGGCAGGCGGCCAGCAGCATCTCCAGGACCCAGCGCCGCACGTTCTGAACTTCCTCAGAGCCGGTCAGCACTTCCAGGCCTTCCTTAACCCGAGTGATGCAGGAGGCCACCACTGCGGACCGGCCGTTTTGCCTGGCCTCCACCACGCACAGACGGCAGGAGCCGGCTGGCTGCACCGCGGGATGAAAACAGAGGGTGGGAATGTAAATCCCATATTGACGGGCCGCCTCCAGGAGGGTCCAGCCTTCCCGGGCCTGGACCGGCCGGCCGTCGATGGTGAAGCTCACCAGCCCTCCCTGGTCCTTTTCTTTCTTGGCTTTCTTAGCTTTCTTGGCGCTCATGGGTTCACCTCCTACGCCACCCTGACGGCATCTACCGGGCACTCGTCCATGCACATGCCGCAGCGGATGCAAAGGCTGGCATCGATGGTGTGAAGCTTCTTTTTCTCGCCGCTGATGCATCCCTGGGGACAGGTGCGGGCGCAGACTCCACAGCCGTTGCAGGTTTCCGGGTCAATGGAGTAAGTGATCAGGTCCCTGCACACCCCCGCCGGGCACCGGTGATCCACCACGTGGGCCAGGTACTCGTCCTCGAAATACCGGATGGTAGTCAGGATGGGGTTGGGGGCAGTGCCGCCCAGGGCGCACAAAGACCCAGCCTTAACGGCCCGGGCCAGGCTCTGCAGCTCTTCCATATCTTGGGGGGTACCCTGGCCTTTGGCGAACCTGTCCAGGTACTCCAGCATGGCCTTGATCCCCAGCCGGCAGGGGAAGCACTTGCCACAGGACTCTTCCTCCAAAAAACGCAGGAAATAGCGGGCAATGTCCACCATGCAGTCCCGCCGGTCCATGACGATCATGCCGCCGGACCCCATCATCGCCCCCACTTTGGTCAGGGAGTCGAAGTCCACCGGGGTGTCCTTGAGTTCATAGGGAATGCAGCCGCCGGAAGGGCCCCCGGTCTGGACTGCCTTGAAACGGTCCTGGCCGGGAACCCCACCGCCGATTTCCTCGACAATGCGCTCCAGGGTGATGCCCATGGGCACTTCCACCAGCCCCACGTTGTTGACCTTGCCCACCAGGGAAAAGATCTTGGTGCCGGTGCTGTGAGGCACCCCGAGGCTGGCGTACCATTGGGGCCCGTTTTCAATGATCTGGGGCACGTTGCCCCAGGTCTCCACGTTATTGATGATGGTGGGGCGGCCCCACAGTCCCTTTTCCGCCGGGTAGGGGGGCCGGGGTATGGGCTCACCCACCCGCCCCTCCAGGGAGGCGATCAGGGCCGTTTCTTCCCCACAGACAAAAGCCCCGGCACCCCGGTTGATTTGGATGTCAAAATCGAAGCCGGTGCCCAGGATATCTTTCCCTAATAACCCCAGGGTCCGGGCCTGCTCGATGGCGATGCTGAGGTGGCGGATGGCCAGGGGATATTCCATGCGGACGTAAATAAAGCCTTGACGGGCCCCCAGGGCATAAGCCCCGATGGCCATGCCCTCCAGGACCGCGTGGGGGTCGCCCTCCATGAGAGTGCGGTCCATGAACGCCCCGGGGTCCCCTTCGTCCCCGTTGCCCACCACATACACTGGCCCGGGGTGCCGACCTGCATTTTCCACGGCAAAGCGCCATTTGCGGCCGGCGGGAAAGCCGGCGCCGCCCCGGCCCCGCAGCCCTGCTTCTTCCACCGCGGCGATCACCTCGTCCGGCGTCATGCTGGTCAAGGCCTTGGCCAGGGCCTGATAGCCCCCCGCGGCAATGGTGTCGCGGATGTCCGCGGGGTCGATCTTGCCGATGTTTCTGAGCACGATGCGTTTCTGGTACTTGTAAAAAGGAATCTCGTGATCGTAAGGAATCCGCTCCCCGGTCCTGGGGTCTGTATATAACAGCCGCTCCACCGGTTTCCCTTCCACCAAGGTGGTTTGGACAATCTCCTCGACGTCGCTGTCTTTGACCCTTTGATAAAAGAGTCCCGCGGGTTGGAGGATCACCAGGGGCCCGCGGGAACAGAACCCATGGCACCCCGTGGTCTTGATCTCCGGCACCACCTGGGCCGCGAGGCCCGCCGCGGCAATGGACTTCCGCAAAGCCCCGGCCACCTTGGGGCTGCCGTTGGCAATACATCCAGTGCCATGACAGACGATGATCACCGTCCGCTTAGGATCAAGCTCTGACAGGATGCTTTGCCGGTAAGCTGCCAGGGCCTCCGCGGAGGGCAGCCGGAAATCCTCCGTCATTCTTGCTGCGCTAACCTGTGCCATAGCATCACCCAACCCTTCTTGGCTCTAAGCTTTCTTCAGCTCTTTGAGCAGCTTTTTCAGCTTGCGGTGGGTGGCGACGGGCTGATAATTCTCATCCACCACCACCACCGGGGCCAAGGCGCAAGCGCCCAGGCAGTTAACGGTATCGAGATCGAAACTGAGATCCTTGGAGGTATGCCCCCGACTCACTCCCAACTCCCGTTCCAGTCCCTCCACGATGCGGACCCCGCCCTTGAGGTGGCAGGCCGTACCCAGGCACACCTTGATTCCGTGCATCCCCCGCGGTTCCAGGCGAAAGGATTTGAAAAAGGTGGCCACCGCCCAACCCCGGGACAACGGCACTCCCAAGTGGTCGCACACCGCGGCCATGGCTTCCGGGGGGATGTAGTTGAACTTGGTCTGGACGTCCTGCAGGGCGCTGATGAGGTGTTCCGAACTGGGGGGGTAACGCTCCAGAATATTTTCCAGGGCTTTAAAAGTCACACTCATAGACCTATCCTCCTGGACCCATGGGATTTTTCCCTGCCTGGTAATTAAGCAAGGATAAGGCCACATGGGTATGCTATTGTTATTATTGGATTTTATTGGGGGACTGAGGAAGAGTGGAAGGGTGCGGATGAGCGAAATTGAAACGTTTACCGCCGGTCTCAAAAATAAATTAATAAAATCGGAAAGTTATCTAAGACAAAAAAATGTCGCGCAAATTAAAGGCTATTTTATTTTCACCCCAGGCCCATGATTCCTTAGGTTTCTTTTGGATAAAAAAATTTCTAGAAAGGCAATTGCATGGGAGAGAATGTTGCAGAATTGCAACACTAAATTTAATAGTACCTATTTTATTTTAAATTACAGATAGTTATTTCTTTGAGAAAATTGTTGCAAAAATGGCATATGTCTTATTTTTTAAAGTCCCTGTCGCTGATCTGGTAAAGACGCATCTTGCGCCACAGCTTGCTGCGGCTGATCCTCAGCATCCGGGCCGCGTCTTGCTTGCTCCCCTGGGACATCTCCAGGGCCATGAGAATGGTTTTCTTCTCCAGGGCCTGCAGCGGGCCAGCTTCCTGACCATTCAGGGGCAGCTCCAGTTCCCGCCCCACCCAGGCGGATTCCAGGCGGGGGAGGTGGCGTTCGGTGATGAGCGGGCCCTTGGCAAAGACGAAGCAGTATTCCAGCACGTGCTGCAATTCCCGGACGTTGCCGGGCCAGTTGTGGCGGCATAAAATCTTCATCACCTTGGGGTCCACGCCCCGCACCCGCTTGTCGAATTTGCGGTTGAGCTGCTCCAGGAAATATTTGATCAAAATGGGAATGTCCTCCCGTTTTTCCCGAAGCGGCGGCAGGTAAATGGGTACGGTGAACAGCCGGTAATAGAGATCATCCCGAAACCTGCCCTGGTGTAAGGCTTCCTTCAGGTCCACGTTGGTGGCCGCCACCACCCTGGCTTCCAGCGGGATCCTCCGGGTGCCCCCCACCCGCATGAACGCCCGTTCTTCCAGGACGCGCAGCAGCTTTACCTGGAGTTCCGGCTTGAGGTCGCCGATCTCGTCCAAAAACAAGGTGCCGCCCTTGGCCAGTTCGAAGCGCCCCGGCTTGGTAGCCACCGCACCCGTAAAGGCCCCCCGCTCGTGCCCAAAAAGCTCGGACTCCAGCAGGGTCTCCGGGAAGGCTGAGCAATTCACTGCCAAAAAAGGCCCATTACGCCGGGGGCTGTGAAAGTGGAGGGCCCGGGCCACCAGCTCCTTGCCGGTCCCCGATTCGCCCTGGATCAGCACATTGGACTCGGAAGCCGCGATCACCGGCAAGTTATGAATAATCTCCTGCATCCGGGGGCTCACCCCGACGATATCGGCAAAGGCCTGATGTGCCAGCCTGTCCGCCTCCAGCTCAGGGCAGACCAGATGGTGAAAGGTCTCCAGCCCCCCCAGCACCACGTTGCCCGGCTTCTTGATCTGCGCGGTATTCACCAGGATCAGCTTTTTCTCACCCGTTTTGGTGGTGATTTCCACCTCCCGGTCCACCAGGATTTCCCCGGTGCTCATGGAGATGCGCATGGGGCAGTTTTTCTGGCACAGGTCCGCCCGGAAGACGTCCCAGCAGAATTTGCCCATCACCTCTTCCTTGCTGAAGCCGGTGATTTCCTCGGCCATCTTATTAAAATACCCCACCTGCCAGCGGGTGTTGATGAGAAAGACGCCTTCGGGGAAATGGTCCAGGATTTCGGCGTGGCTGAGATTCAAGAACCTCAGGGACGGGCTGAGGGAGCTGAGCTTCTGGCTGGTTCTAGGCTCCGGGGAGGCGAGCGCACACATACTCTTTCCTGCGTTATTTAGACCCTCGGAAATCGAGGGACAGTTCTGATAAGATGGAGCAGGAGGGAGCCAAATTATATTTCCTCTATTTTAATATAAAGCAAATTTTATACCAACTCAAGAATTTTCTCCGGGTCCAGGCTTAGGCCGTCTTCTTTACCGCCCGCGTCTCCAGGGCAAATTTCAGGAGCGGCGGGGTAAGCAGGGTGGTGAGGAGCATGACAATGATAATGACCGAGTAAAGGTTGTCGTTGAGCAGGCCCAGGGATTTCCCCACGCCCGCGAAGATGAGGGAGACCTCGCCCCGGGGCAGCCTACCCGCGGCCACCACCAGGCGGTTGGCCTCTTTTTTCACCGGCAGGGCCGAGGCCACTTTAGCTGCGAGAATGATGGCCACCAGGACCAGGCCCATGAGGAGCACCTTCAGGTTGGCAAAGGTGGCCACATCCACCCTGAGGCCGATGAGCACGAAAAAGATGGGGGCAAAAATTACCTGGATGGGCCCCATGAGCGACGCCACCGATGGGGTCCCCCTTACCGCCGCCTCCCGCGGAAAATACTCTTCTTCAATGATCAATCCCGCGGCAAAAGCGCCGATGATGGTGGCCAGCCCGAAGCGGTTGCCCAGCCAGGCGATGAGCATGAGCAGGGCGAAGGGAAAGATCAGCCGGACGTTGCCCCGGTCCAGGGAAGCAAAGAGTTGGCCCTGCTGGCAAAAATGTAGCGGAACGAGCTGAGGAGCGCAAGGTCCCGAGTTGGCAAAGCCTGTGGAATATGAAGAAAGACAAGTTCCGGGGATAGGGCAGGCTCCCCACCAGGCGCCCCGCAGGACGAGATAAAGAGCCTTTCCTTTAGTCGGTAAGAATGGTATAGTCCTCTGCCAGCAAAAAAGGGTCTGTCTGACCATGCCTGACCTTGATTAATGGAGGAGCGGGTGAAAGTCTTATTAATCCAATCCTCACGCTACTTGGCCAACGGCCGCCTGGACCGGCGCAAGAGCCGCTGGGTTCTGGGGATGACCCTGCCGTATGTGGCGGCCTTGGTTCCCAAAGATATCCAGGTGGAAGTCAAGGACGACATGCTGGACGAGATCACCTTCCGGGAAGACTGTGACCTGGTGGGTCTCTGCTTCATGTCCCACCAGGCTCCCCGGGCTTATGAGATCGCCGCGGGTTTCCGCCGCCGGGGCGTCCCGGTGGTGATGGGCGGGTTTCACGCCACCCTGGCGCCGGAGGAATGCCAACAACATGCCGATGCCCTGGTACTGGGGGAGGCAGAGGAGGCCTGGCCCCGGCTCCTCCGGGACTTTCAGGCCGGCCGCCTGCAGCCCCGCTATCAAGCGGAGAAACTCTCGGACTTGAAGAATCTGCCGGTCCCCCGCTATGACCTGCTGGACCTCAAACGCTACGAAGTCTGGAATATCCCTTCCCAGACCACCCGGGGCTGTCCTCATGGCTGCAATTTTTGCGAAGTCACCCAGGTTTACGGGGGCAAGTTCCGGCACCGCCCGGTGGCTGAGGTAGTCCATGAGATCCAGGAGATCCGGCGCCTCACCGGATCCGGCTACGTGTACTTCGTGGATGATAACTTCGTGGCCAATCGCCGCCATGCCGTGGAGGTGGCCGAAAAACTCATCCCCCTGAAGCTGGAATACGGCTGCATGGCCACCGCCAATGTGGGTGATGATCCGGAACTCCTGGACCTCCTGGTCCGCAGTGGCTGTATTCACTTGAATATCGGCATGGAGACCATCAGTCCGGCAAGCCTTGAGGCCATCAACAAAAAGCAGAACCAGATCAAGGATTATGAGCGCCAGTTCAAGGCCCTGCGGGACCGGGGGTTGGGCTTTTCAGTGAATGTCATTTTCGGGCTGGATGGCGACAACCCGGGCATCTTCGATGCCACCGTAGACTTCCTGATTCGCATCAAGGCCCCGCTGGTCTTCATGTTCATCCTGGCTCCCCGCCCCAGCACCAAGGTGCGGGAGCAGTTGCTCCAGGAAGGGCGCATCTTTAACTACGACTGGGCTAACTACACCGGCTACAAGGTGGTGTACCACCCCAAACACATGTCAGTCCGGCAACTGGAGGAAGGATACTGGCGGGCCAACCGGCGGTTCTATTCCCTGTCGTCCATGTTGCGGCGCCGGTTTACGCTGGCGCCCCAATCCCGGATAATGCTGGTGTTCAATCTCTATTTTGCTTGGGCGGTGCGGCGCCGGTTTCAGCCCCAGGACTACTATTTTTAATGGTGGGCGCCGCTATCAGGCCATCTGTCTCCCCTCGTTTGCTCCCAACCCTTCCTAACCAGAGCCAATTCATAGTTATGAGATGGAGCTCTTAAGACAGTAGTTTATCGAAGAGGGAGGTGGTCACATGCTTTTATCTGTGGTTCTGCCCTGCTTTAACGAAGAACCAGTTTTAGAAGAGACTCACCGTCGCTTAGTTAATGTCTTGAACCAGATAGATTTGGAGCGTGAAATAGTTTATGTCGACGATGGCAGTACCGATAAGACGTTGCTGCTGCTGCAACAATTGCAGAATTCGGACCCCCAGGTAAAAGTAATACGCCTTTCCCGTAATTATGGCCATCAAATTGCCATCACCGCCGGACTCGACAACGCCTCCGGGGATGCGGTCGTCATCATTGATTCCGATCTGCAAGATCCACCCGAAGTAATCAAAGAAATGGTCGCGTTGTGGCAAGAAGGCTATGAGGTCGTTTATGGTCAGCGCACTGCGCGAGATGGAGAAACGGCATTTCGTAACTGGAGCGCCAAATGGTTTTCCCGGTTCCTCAACCGCCTGTCAGACCCGGGCGTACCCCCGGACGTCGGCGATTTTCGCTTGTTGGACCGCAAGGTAGTTCAGGCCTTAAACCGCATGCCTGAACCTGACCGGTTTTTGCGGGGCATGATCAGTTGGCTCGGTTTCCGTCAGGTGGCTTTGCCCTACCACCGGGAAGCAAGGTTTGCCGGCGTGTCCAAATATCCTTTGGGGAAACTGCTGGATTTGGCCGGCAACGGGATTTTTTCCTTCTCCCTGTTCCCTTCCTTACTCCTGAGAATTGCCGCGCTCACGGGGGTCCTCGGCGCCGGCCTGGCCCTGGCAGGCTTCTGCTACGCCTTAATTGGGCATCTCTTCTCCGCCGCCCGCATTACCGGATGGCACCTGCTCTTCCTGGCTTTGCTTTTCCTGGGGGGGGTGCAGCTCATTTGTCTAGGCCTGGTGGGAGAATATGCCAGTCGGACGTATTACGCCTCCAAACGCCGGCCCAACTATGTAATCGCGGAGAGGCTCGGCTTTAGGGAGCAGGCCCAGCCCCCTTCGCGCTAACTTCTTGCGCCAGGGAATTCCCCTCGTTACCTAAGCCTCCCGCGCTTATGAGAGGCGGCGATCGCTCCCTCAGCGCCGGCTCTCCAGGGGGTCATTGACCAGCAGGCGCTTGCCTGCTCCGGCCTGAGCTACCTGGGCATTTTTCAGGTAGGGCTCCAGCGGACTGACGTCATCCACCAGTAAGAAGAGGCGCTTAGGACCCTCCCATAACTCCTTAAGTCGCGCCGGAGAAATCAGATAATTCTGTTGCGGCTCCACCGGGTAGCAGAAGCGGGGGAGTCCCTGCCGTTGCACCATGAGGATCGGCCGGCCGGCATAAAAAGCAAAGCTGGCGCCGTTTTCAAACTCTTCGATGGACTCCATCACCACCAGGTCCCCCGCTCCCGCGTGGAGCCGCACATAGTTTCCCGGATTCTTATCGCTGAATAATGGGGAAATGGCCAGCAGCGTCCAGAAAGTAAGGAGCATCAAGAGCAACGCCAGGGCAGCGTAGCAGGCCACGGCCCAGCGGGGGCGCCGCCAGCCCGCCACCGCCCCCAGAAGCGTCAGGGTCGGGAACATCAAGGTCGGCCGACATTGATGGGCCAGAGGCATGATTAAAGAAAACATGTGGTAGAATTCACGCCGGTTGCCCACCAAAAGGTGGTCCAGGGAGCCCAGCAAGAAGAGCGTCCCTACCCCCATCAGAGCCATCAGCAGCAGGGCCGCGGGGATACTTCGACCAGGCGATGGGCTCTTGAGAAACTCATCGAGCCGCCACCCCAGGATCAGGGCCAGGGGCGGCAGCGCCGGCAGGGAGTAATATTCCAGGCGCGTGGAAGACAGGGTAAAAACCCCCAGGATGACCGCGGCCCAGATCAGGAGAAGGCGCCCGGCACTACCGGCTTGCCCGGAATTGGTAGCTTTAAGATAGCGGTAAAGGGCCTGGGGCAGGAGGACCGTCCAAGGCATCAGCCAGATTCCGAGGAAAAGCCAAAACATGGGGATGGAAAAAGTGCTGACGCCATGGGGCTGGCGCTGGCCCAGAAATCGCACCAGGTGTTCATGGACGAAGTGATACCACCAGAATCCCGGGTAGGACCATTCCATGGCCACCAGCCAGGGCAACGTGAGCAAAGCCACCAGGGCCAGGCCACCGGGGTGAAAGAGGAAGCCCAGGAGGCGGGGTTGGCGCAGGTGCCAGGCGAACCACAAGCCGATGAGAAGGGGAAACCCCAGGCCGATGAGGCCCTTGCTTAAAAATCCCGCCGCCAGCGACAGGTGGAAAAGAAGTACCCACCTCCGGCTGGGCTGATTAAGCCAGCGGAGCAAGGAATAGAGGGAGAAGATTAAGGTCAGGGTAATGAGATGGTCGGTCAGGATCTGCAGGTGCAGGGCAAAAAACCCGATGCTGCTAAGCAGGACAAAGCCTCCCAGCCAGGCCGCACGACGGCTCAGCAGTAAGCCGCCCACCAGGAAGGTGCCCCAGATTTCTCCTAACGCAATGGCCAGGGTAGGAAGGCGCGCCGCCCAGTCCGATACCCCCAAGACCTTAAAAGCCAACAGGTTAAGCCAATAAAGCAGGGCGGGTTTATCCAGATAAGGAGCCCCATTCAGGGTAAACGAATTCCATTTCCCGGCGGCCAGCATCTCCCTGGGCACCAGGGCGTACATGGCCTCCCCCCGGATGAGGGGGAGGGTCAGCGCCGGCCCCAAATAAAGGGCCAGGCAGAGCAACAATAAGGAGAAGCCATTCTCAAGGGATAGGGAGGCCAGGGTTTGGTAACCTGGAAGGGGAGGGCTGAAATTTCTATTATCTCCTGAACCCATGAATGGCCCTGAAAAATAAAGATTTTCCTTTATATTGCCTTTAGTAAAAGCAGTCAAGTTATCTGTAGGACCTCCAGTCGCGTGCTCGGCAGAGGCACGGTCCCGGTGCGGCTGCAGAGGAACCTGAGTAGAGTCTGTTCCCAGCTTTTAACTTAAAAATTAATTAAATATTAAGTACTTAAGATTTTTCTTGAATTTTCATCGGGTATATGCTAGAAAACCTTGCCGTCCCTTAAGGTTCTCCGGCTCCCCACCCGGGTGAGAAGTGGCCTCTTTAATGGTATTGGGGCGACCTTCACCATTAACTGGCCAGATTTAGCGTTTAGGGGAACAGGGATTTGTAGGAATATTATTTCTGGGATGATATGAATAATAAGGTTTATGAAACAGCTACAATTATTACTAATAGTCTTAGTCTTGCCCTCTTGTATCGTTCTTAGCAACAAAGATTATGTAGAACGGCATAACGTCAACCGCGGCATCCATCGGCTGGTAATTTTTCTGCAACACTGGCCTGTTTATCAGCAGCTCCCGGGGCAAAACAATCTGGGGACTGATTTTATTAAAAAAGAGACCCGCTTTTCGGGCACCTGGGAACCTGCAGCCCAAATTAACCCCAGGGCCATAGATATCCGGGATCTAGATGACCAGGTTGTGGGGGAAGTGCTCCTGGAGGCTTTGAAGAAGAAGGGCTATGAGCCCTTCCTGGCAGAATTTATGCCTGGTGCTGGGGGGGCGGGAACCGCAGCAGAAATGATGGCGAAATATCAGGCGCTGAGTCTGCAGGTGGATGCCTTCTTATTCTGCTTTTACTCACCTACTCTCTTTGTGGCCCGGGCCCAGGACACCCCTCCCGAGCACGGCAAGCGTTCATATACCCTGGAAGAGGTGATTCAAATTCTGGGTCCAGGCAGCCCCGGCGTCGTCTGGGCCGGACCCAGAGCCGCCCTGGAGCAGAAAAAATCCATCAGTCACGCCTTTATCTATGTGTCCCTGACCCTGTTCAGGGCCCTTGATTGGCAACCACTCTGGGAAGTGGCAGACTCACAGGTAGGCGGAAAAATTCGGCCCGTGGTGCAGGAATGCCTGCCAGCCCCCACCGACCTGGATTATTGGGCCGATGCCCAGATCATCCAGCGTCTCATGCTGGAAAATCTAAGGTGCCGGCTGCGCCACATAATCCCTGAGGCCTTTTAAAGATCCTCAGATGGTCTGGACAAGAGGAGACTAACCATGCCTGCCCGGAAAATAATTAGTTTCTTGCTGATAATTGCCTTCCTTATGCCGCCTGCGCAGGGTTGGGGTCAAAGGCCGGACCAGGAGGAAACCAAACCGCCGGGGGCTTTAAGAATGGAGGACCAGGCCCGCTTCTATTTGCAGAGAATCAGTCCCGGACCGACTCCTTCCGGGGAATTACCCCCGGCCAAGGCCCAGCCGCAGCCCAGCCCGGCGGCGGAGCCGGCCAAGATTCTCACCGCCGCCCCCCGGCAGCCCGAGGAAACTTCGGCGGTGGAAAAGCGCGCCGAACAGTACGGGATGCCGGTCAAGCAGTTTGGTTATAGCTTCTTTTATAAGCCTCCCGAGACTTTTTTGCCGGTGCAAAACATTCCGGTGGGACCCGACTACGTCATCGGCCCGGGAGATACGGTGCATATCGTGTTATGGGGCAGCGTTCAGGGCGAATACAGCCTGACGGTGGGTCGTGATGGCACCATCGCCATCCCCAAAGTCGGGGTAGTCCACGTCAGCGGCCTTACTTACCGGCAGTTGAAAGAAGTCATGGACAAGGAGTTTGCCCGCCAGTACACCAATTTCCAGATCAATGTCACTCTGGATAACCTGCGCACCATCCAGGTCTTTGTGGTGGGGCAGGCGAGATTCCCCGGCACCTATGCGGTGTCTTCGCTCTCTACCCTGATCAGCGCCTTATTCGCCTCCGGAGGGCCCAGCAAATCCGGCTCGATGCGGGACATCCAGGTGCGCCGGGGCAATCGGCTAATAGCTCATTTTGACATATACGACTTTCTTCTCCGGGGGGATAAAAGTAAGGATATTCGCCTGCAGTCGGAAGACGTGATCTTTATCCCGCCCATCGGGCCGGTGGCGGCCATCGGCTCCCCCCGGATGGAAATCTTGGGAGTGGATTTGGAAAGAATAAAGGCAGACAGAGAAGCAATATCAAAGGCCGAGAAGGAAGGTCTTTTAACCAGGGGCGAACGCGACGCCCTCTTGGCCAGGGCCGAAAAGGAAGGAGTTTCCGAGACCCGATTTGCAGTGGGAGGGCCCATCAAGGTCCCCGGGATTTATGAGCTGAAGAATGAGAGGACCTTCATGGACCTTTTGCACTTGGCCGGGGGGCTGGCAGATACCGCCTTTAAAGGGCGGGTCCAGGTGCTGCGTATCAAGGACCGCCGGGAAATGGTTATGTTTGAAGATGACCTGGGCAAGGTCATGTCCGGGCGCCTGCCGGATATCTCCCTGGTGGACGGCGATCTGGTCAAGATTTTTGGCGTCTCTGACGTGGTGGAAAAGAAGGTGCGCGTGGCCGGGGCCGTTAAAAATCCCGGAGAATTTGGACTCGGAGACGGCATGCGCGTCAAGGACCTGCTCCTTTATGCCGGCGGTCTGCTAATGGAAGCCAGCCAGGACGAGGCCGAGATTACGCGGGTGACCGTCACTCCCCAGGGGCCGGAGACTACCCGCCTTTACCTCAGCCCCCGCCGGGCCTTGGCCGATTTCCCCCGGGACAATATTCTCCTGAAGCCCAATGATTATCTCTTTGTCCGCACCGTCCCGGAATGGGATTTATATAAGCTGGTAAAAATAGACGGCGAAGTTAAATTCCCCGGAACTTATGCCATCAAGAAAGGGGAGACCTTGAGTTCCCTCCTGGAACGGGCCGGCGGGTTCACCGAAAAGGCCTACCCCAAAGGGGCTTTTTTCACCAGGGTGTCGGTGAAAGCCACCCAAGAACAGCATCTGAAGCAGGCCCTCGACCGCATCGAGGTCGAGATGTATGCCCTGGCCGCGCAAAAGGCCCAGAAGGAACTTTCCCCGGAAGAAGCGAAACGCCAGGAGATCTTTGTCAGACAGCAACAGCAACTCCTGGCCAAACTAAGGGAGGTGGTTCCCTTGGGGCGGGTGGTGGTGCGCCTGGATGACCCGGAACGCTTGCGGGGGACGCCCGCGGACATCGAACTCCAGAAAGGGGATAGCCTATATATTCCTCAGGTGCAGCAGACGGTCAACGTCTTGGGTTCGGTGGTGAATCCCACGGCCATTGTCTATGACCCATATCTTAACGTCAAAGGCTATCTCGTCAGGTCCGGTGGGCCTACCAAGATTGCCGATGTCAAGAGCGCTTACATCATCAAGGTCAACGGCTCGGCGGTCAGCAAAAGGTCGATAAAGTGGTTCGGGACCAGTTGGGTGGGGGATGCGTACGCCTTCCAGATCGGGGGCTTTGATTCCCTGCGGCTGGATCCGGGAGACAGCATTATCGTTCCCGAGGAGTTGGAACGCATCGCCTGGCTTCGGGAGATCAAAGACATAGCCACGATTCTTGGTAACATCGCCTTAATGGCGGGAGTAGTCCTGGTGGGCTTAAGATAACCTTTAGGTAGTGGCCTGAGATGCGCCGCGGCTTGATAATCTTGCTGATTATTGTTGGCCTGGCCCTCGCGGGGGTAAGGCAACCCGCCCTGGCCCAACTCGTCGGCAAGGGCACCCCCCCCGAGATAGTTCTGGCCTACACTGCTCTTCTTTCTGCAGGGTTAGGCCTGGCCGCTTATTATATTTGGAAAAATAGCCCGGCCGAAAGGGCCAGGGGATACCGGGAAAATCTGGGCCAGGGGGAGTGGTTTGTCGCCGCTTACACCGGCTTCTCTTACCTGCCGGCCCAGGACTGGAAGTTTTTTTCAGGGTTTGCCCCGGAGTTACAAGGGCGCAGCGCAGAGAATGTCTCTTATCGACAGGGGGTGCTGGGCGGGATAAAATTCGGCCGGTATTTTGACACCCTCCCCTGGCTGGGCCTGGAAATGGAGATGAATTTTTCCAAGCACGCCATCCCGGGACAAAATGTACGCATCACACCTTCCTTGCCGGTCGGGCCCAATAGCTTTTCCTTCATCCCGGACCGGTTCTTCATTTGGGATACGCAAGTTAACCTGCTGTTTCGCCACGGCTTTCTCAAAGACAAAGAGGTCACTTTCGGCCGGCTCCAGCCCTATCTGGGGATGGGGACCGGCTTTGAGGTGCTCTACGGTCTCCGGGACTCGGGCAAAAACCTTGCCGTCGAAACCCAGGCCGGTATCAGGTATATGTGCACCCCCAAGGTGGCGGTCTTTTTGGAATACAAGTTCAGTTATCAGTTCGCCGTGGAATTTTCCCAATTTCTAGTGCGCGGGCACGGTCCGGCAGGCACCGCGTCCTTCGATGTGCCCCACCACCGTTTTGCGGTCGGGGTTTCCTACCACTTCAAAAATCTTTTTGGCAATTAAGGGGACCAAGCTCCATTTCTGGCTCTGGAGTCTCGGGCTTTTGAGAAGCGGAAATGGCGGTGGGAAGCCTGGGTCCGATTAAGGCTGGCCCGGCTTTTTTTCGTCAAGTTCCAAGAAATTGCGGCAAACATCCCGCACAAAATCCTGAGTTTCTCTGATGGGAGGAACATCCTGCCACTGCTCCACCCGCTGCGGGCCGGCGTTATAAGCAGCCAAAGCCAGGTGTAGACGATAATTGAACTTTCTCAATAACATTCCCAAATATCGGGTTCCTGCCCAGACGTTTTCCTGAATATCATAGGGATTTACCACCTGCAGCTCCGCCGCGGTTTGCGGCATCAACTGCATCAAGCCCTGGGCTCCTTTGGGTGAAGTAGCCGCAGGATTGAAATTGGATTCCACCCGGATGACGGCCTTTACCAGGGCGGGGGGCAAACTTTGCTGGCGGCTGGCCTCCTGAATTAGGGGCTCCAGATGCTTAACCGGGATGCGGCGGGCTTGGGGGGAGATAACCCGGGAAATTCCGGCCTCAGGGACCTGCCCGCCGCGGTGCTCTTCCCGGCTGGAAAAGTAATAATAGATTACACCCTTCTTACTTATCCGCAGGCAAGGCTCGGCCTGCCCTACCCGAACCTGGCCCGCCACCATCATCCCCGCCAGCAAGACGGCCAGGCCCAGCCGGGAGAATGAGCCTTTATCTTCTCTCTTGGCCACCATTTACCAACCCTACCGCCCCCACGAGGCCCTACGGAAAAGATAATTAGCAGATGTTTCTTCTGGGCTCAAGACAAAACCGGCCTGCCTCTTCAATAGGCGCTCGGGTCCCTGAATACCATCAGGACCGTGAGCAGGATAATTTTAAGATCCAACCCCAGGGACCAGTTTTTCAGGTAATCCAGGTCATATTCAATCCGCTTTTCCATCTTCGCCGCGTCATCGGTTTCGCCCCGCCAGCCATTTACTTGGGCCCAGCCGGTCAGCCCCGGCCGGATCTTATGGCGCAGCATATAACCCTGGATGCGAGACCGGTATTGTTCATTGTGCAAGATGGCATGGGGCCGGGGGCCCACAACGGACATGGTGCCCCCCAATACGTTTAGGAACTGGGGCAGCTCATCCAGGCTGGTCCTGCGAAGAAAGGCGCCGAAACGAGTCACCCGGGGGTCATCCCGGGTGACCGTCGTAACTCTGGGACCGTCCTCACAAACTGTCATGGTGCGGAATTTATAGATCAGGAACTCCCGCCCATCCAGGCCATAACGCCCCTGTCTAAAGATTACCGGACCTCGGGAGGTCAGTTTTACTCCCGCGGCAATAACCAGCATCAACGGCCAGAGAGCCAGGAGAATAAGAATAGCCAGGATGATGTCCTCAGCTCGCTTCAGCCAACCATGGACGCCGTAGAAGGGGGTCTCCCAGAGGGAAATGATGGGGATCCCGGCGAGGTCACTGGTCTGGGCCTTAATCAGTGAAAAAGTATAGATGTCCGGGACGAAATAAACGGAGGCAGTAGCATCTCGGAGTCGGTCCACCACCTCCCGAAGGCGCTTTTCGGCCCTCAGAGGCAGGGCCAGGTAGACCAGATTGACCCGGTTTTCCTGAACATAGCGCGTCAGCGAATCCAGATCGCCCTGCACCTGGTAGGTTTTACCCCCAGGAGTCACCTCAATTTGCTGGCCCACCAGGTGATCATCGAAGAAGCAAAGGAGGTCCATGCCCATCCACTTTAACCCTGCTATCCTCCGGGCGATTTTCCTCCCCAGTTCTCCGGCCCCGGCGATGACCACGGTGCGGGTGTTCAAGTTTTGGGACCGCAACACCCGGAGCCCCAGGTAGGTGAAAAATCTCGTCCCCACCAGGACGATGGGGGAGAGCAAACTCCAGGAAATTAGAACCTTGCGGGAAAAGAGAAAGGAGGTCTTGGTGACAAAGCCCAGAACGGCCAAGAGGCACAAGAGCATGAACCAGCCCAGGGCCATCTGCCGGGCCATGCGTCCCAGGCTGGCCCCACGCCAGGGCTGGTAGATACTAAAGTATTTCATGACTAAAAGGCAGAGGAGGAAGACGACGATGGTAAGCGCCAGATAAATGTAGTCATAATAAACCGCATAGTACCAGCAGAGGAACGGCAGCAGCATGACCGCCAGCAGGGCGTCCAGCAGCCGCTGGACACTTTCGATCAGGCGGGTGTGCTCAGCGATCATGCCGTGTCGTACCGACCCTAACATCAACGCTCCCTCCAATTAATCTTAGTAAGTTTGCCCCTTAACGGGACTAAATTCTTTGGCCCTGGACCTCAGCCCAAAAATTTAGGTTTCTCTGGGCCGCCAGCCAATTGTTCCTCTCTCCCCGCAGCTTCCAGGGCCCCATACATCTCCCGCTCCAGGTTCAGGAAATGTGCCTCCCAACCCCAGTGGGCTTCGATAAATGAACGGGCCGCCTGGCCCAGAGACCGCCGCCGCTCCGAGTCCCTGAACAACATCAAGATCCTGGCCGCAAATTCTGCGGCGCTGTCGGCGATCAGCAGGTGCTCACCGGCTCGCGCGCCGATGCCTTCGTTGGCCACCGCGGTGGCCACCACGGGCTTTCCCATGGCCAGATATTCCAGGAGCTTGTTCTGCATGCCGGCCCCGGCCTGCATGGGATTGATACAGACCGCGGCCCGGGCGATGTAGTCCCCGGGGTCGGGCACCTCCCCCGTGACCGTGATGCCCTCCCGGGCCGCCAGGGCCAGAACCTCAGCCGCGGGGCGGCGCCCTACAATGAAAAGGCGGGCCGTGGGTTCAGTCTGTTTAATCAAAGGCCAGACCTGGTCGGCAAACCAGGTGATGGCGTGGATGTTGGTATTGGTCCTCATAACCCCGCAGAAAACCAGGGTATTAGGGTCAACCGCGATTTCTGGCCGGGGGGCATAATGGTGAATATCGACCCCGTGTGGACCGAAAAGGAAGTTGTCGATCTCCGGCTGGCTGTATTCCCGGCAGACCCGCTTGACTTCCTCCAGGTCCTGCGGGCCGATGAGCACCGTCCGGTGAAAGTCGGCCCAAATATGCGCTTCGTAGCGCCGCACCAGGCGGCTCTCCAGGGCAAAGATGGCGAGATCCCGCAGCCTGCGAAAATTTTTCATCATCCGCCGGGTGTTGAGGGATTGGGACAATTGCATAGCCAAAAAGGAAACCGGCCGGGACCGCCCCTGCTGGTGGGGCAGGTGATTGCCTGAGGTCAGGGGGCGCACGGCCTCGGCACTGCGTATGTAGTAACAATAAACGATATCCAACTCTTCTTCGGCCAGGGCCGCGCGTACCGCCCGGACCTGCCTGGGGTTATAGAACCACCCCACTTGCAAAGGCAGGCCGCGGAGCAGGCAAAGACCCAAACCCACCAGGCTGTGGCCAAGTTTATGAGGCGAAAGGTGGAGGTGATGGCACCGCTCCGCCACCCAGGCTTTCTGTGCGGGAGTGGAGGGTTCCCCCGTATCAAGGGTGTAAAGATAAACCCGATGCCCCCGCCGGGCCAAAAAGTCCAATAAGTGGGCCACCGTCATTTGGTCAGCCCGGGTCATGGGCAGCGGCGGCCGGCTATAGACCACCGCGATTTTTAGCGGCCTTTCTGCCGGCCCCACCTGCATCGGCGTGGGAAAACTTTCCATACCCTGGTCCTGGTCTCGCATTAATCGGCCTCGTGCAAGCTCCGGTCACCAGCAGATGCCGTAATAGTGGCATTGCAGCTGGGATGGGTCATTAACCACGCGGACAAAGTCCACCACCGTTTTCTGGCCGTCTAAAGTTCCGAGCAGTTCCGGAAGCTGGGGGAACCGTTTGCCCACCACCAACACCTCGGCGAAGTCTACCACTTGGTCCAGGTCTTCCCGCATCAAAGAGGCAATGTGAGGGATGGTTTGCTCAATATAGTCCCGGTTGGCTCCCATCACCCGGCTCAGGGAAACCTCGCCGTCGTAAATCTGCAGCTCGTAGCCCTTGCCGATGAGGGCTTCGGTGACCCGTACCATGGGACTTTCCCGCAGGTCGTCAGTACTTTCCTTAAAGGACAGCCCCAAGATGCCTATCCGTTTCCTGCCGTTTGCCAGAATCAGATCCAGGCCCGCCTGAATCTGCAAGTCGTTGCTGGGCCTGATGGCTTCCAAAACCGGCAGCGCTAGGTGCTCGGACCTGGACCGGTGGAGCAGCGCCCGGAGGTCCTTGGGCAGGCAGGACCCGCCAAAAGCAAACCCCGGCTTGAGATAAGCGGGAGAAATATTCAGCTTGGTATCCAGACTGAAGATCTCCATGACCCGGTGGCTGTCCAAGGAATAGCGTTTGCAGTAATTCCCCATCTCGTTGGCAAAGGTGATCTTCAAGGCATGCCAGGCATTGCATACATATTTGACCATCTCCGCGGTTCTCAGGTCGGTGCGGATGAGGGGCGCCGGCAAGTCCCGATAGAGCGCCTGCAGCAGGTCCCCGCTGCGGCGGTCAACCTCCCCGATCAGGGTGAAGGGCGGATGGTCAAAATCCTGAATGCTGGTCCCTTCCCGCATAAATTCCGGGTTGGCGCACACCCCGAAAGCGCTGGGGGCCCGCTTCCCGGACTCCGTCTCCAGCAAGGGCAGGATTTCCTCTGCCACGGTCCCGGGCAGCATGGTGCTGCGAAACACTGCCAGGTGGTAATCCTCCTTGCCCCGCAAGCCGCGGCCGATCTCCCCGGCCACCTGCCGGACATACCGCAGATCCAGCCCTCCCCACGCATCGCTGGGGGTGCCCACGCACACGAAAGAAATGTCGGCGAAGAGGACTGCCTCGGCCGCGTTGTCCGTCACCAGCAGGCGGCCCGCGTCCACTAATTCCCGGAAAAGTTCCGGCAGGCCCGGCTCCACTAGAGGACATTGGCCCTGGCGCATCATGGCCAGCTTCAGGGGGCTGACCTCCACGCCCATCACCTGATGCCCATTGCGAGCCAGGCAGACCGCGGTCACCAGCCCCACGTATCCTAACCCGAAGACGGCCACCTTCGTCTGAGGGCTGCCAGTTCCGTTCATGTTTCTCCTTGGAGAGAAACGCTAATGCCTCTGTTCTCAAAGGTTATCTGATATACCCGTGGCGGGCAGTAAACTGTGTAGACCTCGCCGCTCTCCGCCCAGTCGGCCGCCACTCGGGGGGAGCCGCTGCCCCCCAGGAGAAAAACATAGCCACAGAGGTGCGGCAGACTCCCCTGCCGCCGCCAAATTAGCACCCGGTTAGGCAACCTCAACCCGAACCGGGGGGCATACCAGCCCTGGCGGGAGGCTTCATCTCCCCGGAAGCTAAGCCGCTCCTCAAATCCAAAGGCCACCAGGTGGGCCGGCACCGCGCCGTCTGGCAGGCAGAGCGGGATGGGGCCATTTACCGGACCGTTATCACTCCCCGTGGTCACCTCCGGGTGCAGGTGCACGAAACTCTCCAGCCGATACTCCCCTGCCGCGCCCGAAAGGCGGTCCGCGATGAGCCACAAGACCCCGGGCACGTAGACGAACAGCCGCCGATGTTGCAGCCCCGGGATTTTCCGGTGGAAGCCGTCGTGGGCGCCCACAAAGTAAGCCAACTCGGGGCTATTCTGCCAGTGCACCTCCCGCACCTGGGCCCGCCGCGCCACCCGGAAAGCCGCCCAGGTTTCCGACTGTTCCAGGCCGTCCACCGTCAGGGTATTGTGGGCCCTAGTGCTCCGGTAATAATCCCGCCACGGTCCCGGTTCGTAGGTCTCCACCCCGGAGTCCACCACCACCCGGCGGCCGGCCAGCGACAGCTCATAGCCGAAGGTGTTGCAGTGGCCGTGGGCCGGCACCTCGCTGGGCCCGATTTCCCCCCCGTCCAGGAGAAGGGCGTTGCCCTGGCCGTCTCCCAGGACAAAATAGCCGCTCTGGGGGAAAGACGTCACGCCCAGAGCCGGCCGTTCCCCGCCAGGCAAGGCCGCGAAGGCCTGGCAGCCTTCCTCCCCCAAGAGAAAAACGCCCCAAGGGCCCAGCTGCTGCCCGGGCCATTTATAGCGGGACTCCCCCAGCAATACTGCCGCCACCGGCAGGAGTTCGTCCGGCCCCCGGGCCATACCCAAGGCCGCGTCTCCGAAAAGAGGAATTTCCCCGTCGGGGTGGCGCAGACTCACCAAGAAATCCACCATGGCCCTTAGCCGCCGCGCCGCTCCCCCGGGCACCGGCAGGTCCCGCCACCGGTGCAGCGCTAGGACCTCCAGGAAATCCTGCAAGACGATGGCGTGGTACATGGGGCTGCGCTCGTAGTGGCCGCCATCGGCCAGGATCTGCTCTTCCAGGGCCTGCCACACCAACCGCGCTCCCTGGCGCCGCCAGCCCTCCGCCTCCGGGCCGGAGAAGAACAGCCCTGCGGTCAGGAGTGATTTCCCGTCTTGGAGCAGGTGGTTGCCCCGACAGTCCCACTCCAGATGGTCGGCCAGGAAACGGCATTGGCTGTAAAGGCTGGCCAGAAACTTCGACGCCCAAGCTCCGTCTTCGGTCCAGCGCGGCTGCCAGGCCAGCGCGGCATAGACCCAATTGACGATGCGTCGGGCGGTGGGATAGGCATGCCAGCCCACCCCCTGGGCTATGGGGTTGTTGGTGATCCACTCCTCCACCAGAGCCCGGAAACAGAGATAAGGCTCATCGCCGTCCAGGAGGGCCCCAGCCAGTATCAGGTCCCAGAGGTAATCAAAATAGTGCAAATTATACCGCCAGAGCCGGGACTCTCCCGGCGCCTCCCAGTTTACGCGGTCACCAAAGGCCACGGTGCGGTTGAGGAAATGAAAGCGCTTAGCCTGGAGCTCAGCCAGGTGTTGCGGCACTGTCTCGGTCCTTCCCGTGTCCCGCACCGCCTGGGCCAGGAGCCGGCGGTTATTAGGCAGGATTGGTTGGGTGGCAAGAGATATCTTTTCTGCCGCTACTTGGTAACGCCAGGCAAGAAAGCGGGGCCAGCGGTGCAGGGTCCGCCGCCGGGCATAAAGACCCAAACGCGTGGCGATCTGCCCCGGCCGCAACTGCCGCGCCGTGTGGAAGAAAAGCGGAATAAGGTTGAGCGCCCTGGCAGGCATCGACTTGCTCACCTGTGTGCTGTCAATAGGGACAGGCTTACCGGCTGAGGCAAGCCCGTCTCCAAAGACCTTACGGCCTGAAAAGTGCACAGGGTCGTGAGGAGGTAATCCTCCAAAGCGACCGGTGGCGGACCTCCATGGCGCACCGCCTCGACAAATGCCGCCAGCTCCTGGCGGTAGCCCTTATCCTGGCTGAGCCAGGCGCGGTGAACCTGGCGCCGGCCGCCTTTTACCAGCTCCAGGCGCCGGAAGTCGTCGATCACCCCCACCGCGCCGCTCCCAAACACCTCCAGCCGTTCCTTGGGAAACCTGGCGGCCCCCTCGGTGACGTATAAAATGGTGCCGATGGAACCGTCCGCAAAGCGCAGGGTGAGGATCACGTTCTCCTGTGCGAAGACGCTGTCCCCCACCGCCCCAACGGCCTGGGCCGCCACGCTCTTCAGCGGGGCGTTGATAATATAACCCAGCAGGTCCACGAAGTGCCCTACCTCGCCGATGATCCTGCCTCCCCCCTCCTCGGGGTCATGCTGCCAGTCGCCCCGGGGCAAAGCCCCGGCATTCACCCGGTAATTGGCCACTAAGGGAGTGCCTCGTGGTTCAAAAAATTTCTTTAGTCTGACGGCAAAGGAGGAGAAACGCCGGTTAAACCCCACCATGACAACCCGGGGGGCGGCATCTTTAGAGGCGTCTTCAATGCGGCGCAGCTGCTCCAGATTGACGGCCAGGGGCTTCTCCACGAAGACCTGCTTGCCGCTCTTGAGGGCGGCCACCACCAGGTCGGCATGGGACCCGGGGCGAGTGGTGATCAGGACAGCCTGGACCTCCTCATCCCGAAAAAGGTCCTCCGCCTCGGAGGTGCAGTAAGAAAAGCCGAAGCGGTGAGCCGCCGCCCGGGCGCTCAGGCCACCCTGGGAGCAGATGCCCTTCAGGGCCACCCCCGGAATCTTTCGCATGGCCTGGAGCAGCACCCCGGTGGTAAAATTTCCGGCCCCGATAAAGCCTACCCCCACGACCCCCGGGGAGGCGGCCGGCCGTCTAATCCCCACTGCCAGCGAGATGCGGCTCACCTGCTCCGGGGCCTCGGGATACTCAAGCAGCACGCCGAGGTGCGGCTCTTTGCCGGAGGTAATCAGCTCGTAGGCATGGAGGGCCTCATCAATGGGGAAGCGGTGGGTGGTAAGGGGCCCCAGGTTCACCTTGCCCTCGGCCACCAGTTGCAGAAACGCCTGCATGTTGCGGTTTTCGGTCCATCGCACGTAAGCGATGGGATACTCCAGGCCCTTTTCCTCGTAGAACCGGTCGTAGCGCCCGGGCCCGTAAGAGCGGGACAGGCGGAGCTCCAGGGCCTTTTCGTAGTAGAGTTTGTAAGGCACCTCTAAGCCCACGATGCCCACGATCACCACCCGGCCCCGGTCCCGGGCCAGGTCCCCGGCCAGCTGCACCGGCTCGTTGGAGGAGGTGGCTGCGGTGATGAGCACCGCGTCGGCCCCGACACCGCCGGTAAGCTGGCGCACCAGGTCTTTGGCCTGGGCCGGGTCTCCGCTGAAATCACAACCCAACTCCTGGGCCAATTGGGCCCGGCCGGGATTCAAGTCCAGGCCCACCACCCGGCACCCCGCGGCTTTCAGGACTTGCACGGTTAGCAGGCCGATCAGCCCCAGACCCAGGACCACCACCGCTTCGCCCACCCGGACGTCGGCCACCCGCACCCCTTCCAGGGCGATGGCCCCCAGGGTGGTGTAGGCCGCGTCCGCAAAGGAGATTTGACCTTGGGGAGGGGAGCCTTTCTTCTCCGGGATTTGGACGCAGAGATTTCTGGGGACAAAAATAATCTCGGCATGACTGGCAAAGCCCATGCCGCCGCAAGCCACCGCCTCCCCCACTGCCAGGTCCGTCACCCCCTCGCCCACGGCCACCACCCTGCCGGCGGAACTGTACCCCAGGGGCATGGGGGTCTCCAGCCGTTGCCTGGCCTTCTGGTAAGTGGTGATGAGGCCCTCGGTGCGGGCCTTGTCCAGGACCTTCCGGACCAGGTCCGGCCGGGCCCGGGCCTTCCCCAGGAGGCTCTTCCGGCCCATCTGCACCATACCCCGCTCAGTGCCGGCGCTGATGACGGAGCAGACATTCTCCACCAGCACGCCGCCGGGCCTCAGGCGCGGCGGCGGCACCTCCAGCAGGCTCAGGGTTCCTGTCTTGTAATCCTGGACTACTTGCTTCATCGAATATTTGCTGGCCTCGTCAAAATTCTTGCGCCTTCAGGGCAAAAATTTAATATAGATATTAAAAATACCAGAAGTTAATTAAAAAAAAAATCTAAAAAATTTCTCCGGGCCTGAGGCGCGGCCGCGGCACCTCCAGCAGGCTTAGGGTTCCCGTCTTGTAATCCTGGAATACTTGTTTCATGAGGTACTAAATTTAGACCTAATTAAATAAATTCAAGCTTAAAATCCTGGTCTATCTCGGGTCTGTCGAGGTACATACGGTGCCAGACTTCCAAAATAAGCAGCATCCATAGTTGCCAGGAGAAATCCCGCTTCCCTATCTGGTGCAGGTTTATCATGTTGTCAATGGCCTCGTAGCGAAAATAGCCTCGGCGCTCCACCGTTTCTTTGGAAAGCAGATTTGCCACCAAAGGCTTAAGTTCACTTTGCAGCCAGATCCCTACTGGCGCATGAAGGCCTAATTTAGGTCTGTCAATGATGGCATCCGGCAGAAAGCCGCGCAAAGTTTCCTTGAGCAAAGCCTTGTTCTTGAATCCCCTAACTTTTAGGTTCATGGGCAGCCGGGCCGAAAATTCGATGAGCCGGTGGTCACAGAAAGGAACGCGTAGCTCCAAGGCATGAGCCATGCTCATTTTTTCATTGTATTCCAGCTGGTCGTTGGGGAGATAAGTCTTGATGTCCGCATAAAAAATGGTGTCGTGGTAATTAACGTCATTATATGGATTCTGCAGATACTGGCGTAAGGTCATGGCACCATCGTAATCTCCCACCAGGGCTTTAAACCAATCGCTGGATAACTGTTGTTTTGCCTCTTCACTAAAATAAGTAATCCAGCTTATGTAACGGTCCTCAGGGCTTTTCAAGCCCCCTTGGACGAATTCCCGTAGCCTGCGGTTGAGATGGCGCCCATCTACCTTTTCTGAAACTGTAGCAGTCAGGAAGTCCGCCAGGATTTGGCGCAAAAAACGCGGGGCCAGAGCGTATATCTCCGCCCATTTCATGCCGATATAGCGAGGGTAGCCGGCAAAGACCTCATCCCCCCCGGTGCCGGCCAGAGCTACCGTAACATGCTGGCGCACTTCTTTGGAAAGCTGATACAAGATCAAGGCCGTGTCATTGGCAAAGGGCTCATCAAAGTGCCAGATCACTTTGGGGAGCAATTTCACCACATCCACGGTTACGGGGATTTCCAGGTGCTCCGTGCCAAACCGTTGGGCCGCCAGGCGGGCGTAATGGAGCTCATCAAAATGGCGGGCCCGGGCTTCAAATCCCAGGGAAAAAGTGCGCACCGGTCGGTCGCTGTGCTTGGCCATTAAACCGACGATGGCGGAAGAATCAATGCCCCCGCTTAAAAAAGCGCCCAGGGGAACGTCGGCGATCAAATGGCTGCGAACACACTCCTCCAGCAACGAGAAGGTTTCTTGCTTGGCATCTTTCCAGGAAATGCCATTTTGCGGCTTCTTTGAGAGGTCCCAAAACTGCCTGATAGTCATATCGCCGTCGGCGCACACCAGCATGTGCCCGGGAAGAAGCTTCTTTATCCCCTTAAAGATGGTGTAAGGCGCTGGCACATGAGCAAATGACAGATACTGGTGCAGGGCCAAGAGGTCCATCTCCCTGGAGCAGCCGCTTTCCAGGATGGCTTTGATCTCCGAGGCGAACCACAGCCGCCCCTCCTTCCACTTAAAATAGAGGGGTTTGATTCCCACCCGGTCCCGGGCGAGGATGAGGCGTCGGGCTCGGCTGTCCCAAAGACCGAAGGCAAACATGCCGGTAAGCTGGCTGACAAAACCCTCCCCGTATTCCTCGTATGCGTGGACCATGACCTCCGTGTCCGTTTTGGTGTAAAAACGGTGCCCCCGTTTTTCCAATTCGGCCCGCAGTTCCAGGAAGTTGTAAATCTCACCATTAAAAACCACCCAAATCGATTTATCCTCATTGTGGATGGGCTGGTGGCCTCCGGCCAGGTCGATGATACTCAGACGGCGCATACCCAGCCCCACCTCGGTATCCGTATAATACCCTTCGTCATCCGGACCCCGGTGCGTGATGACATCGCACATCCGCTTTAGGAGTCCTTTATCGCTGAACCCATAAGTTCCGGAAATTCCGCACATGAAGACAGAAACCCTATTCGGAAACTTTCATTTTTTCGCCCGGATCAGCAGGTTCAATCCATAACGCCCGAAAAGCTTGCTGATCAAGCTCCGAGGCCAAATCAATTTTGCCGCCGTAAGCATCAGGCCGGTATGGCGCTGGCCCACGGCACCCTCGAGAAGGTCACCGTAGCTGAGGATGGTGGTTATTTTCAATTCCCGAAAATTCTTAAATAATTCTTCTGCTTCTTTAACTGAAAAAGCCTTGGTTCCCGGACTCTCTAAATATCGGCTGTAGATATCCGCCAGGGAGGTCATCGGTTTCAGCTTTAATAAGGCGTATCTGGCCCACAACATGAATCCGACGAAACTATATTTGTGATAAATCATTAACTTGAGCTCGCCTCCTGGTTTCAGCACCCGATGGATTTCCTTTATCGCCTCTATCATGTCGGGGGTATGATGGAGCACGCCCCAAGAATAAACCAGGTCAAAATATCCTTCCTTAAAGGGTAAATTCTCGGCGTCTCCCTGTTGCAAGTTTGATTCTAAACCGAATAGCCGGAAGCGGCACTTGCTATGTTCAACGGCCCGATAAGTCAAATCTATGCCGCAAAGGACCGCCCCGGCCGCGGCGAATTTTTGATGGTCCGCCCCCAACCCTACGCCGATCTCCAATACCCTCTTTCCCCTGGTGCTGGGGAAATCAGCAAAATCTACGATATATGGCTCCAATTCATATCTGACTTGTAATTGTTGTAAATATCCCTCCCTTTCCGTTGCCGGTAGGAACTGGCTCTCGCCGCATGAGGCTTTCTCCCAGAAGTCATGGACGGCTTTCTTCTCTGCATCCATCACGCGTTCCATTATTGTTGCTCTTAAGCCCAAATAGGGTTGACCTCAAAAGGTGTAACAGTTCCTTTATTGTTCCTTGGAGGCGATAGCCGTAATGCAATCCCCAGAGAATCGGCCGCGGGCGCGGCCTTCCAAGAAAAAAAGCACTACCCGGCTCAGCAGCATGAGCCCCGCCATTACCGGCGCCGAGCGCATCCACCGGTTGGCTTGCCCCCGCCGGCTAAACAGGTTGCAGACCGAAGAAGCCAGCCAGAGGGCCGGAGTAAAGGTCTGCACCTCCACCGGGTGGAAACTGGCCCCGGCCAGTACCTCCCTGAGAGTCCGGGGCGAAAAATGCCAGAGGTGAAACGGCACATGCCACTGCACCCACCGGCGCCCAAAAATCCGCCGCCACCGGCTGCGGCTGTTGGGACAGGAAATCCAGACCTCCCCTCCGGGGCTCAATACCCGGTGCACCTCCCGCAGCATGGCCACCGGGTCTGGCGCATGCTCCAGGACATTGGCCAGCACCACCACCTGGTAAGGCTCCCCCGGGGATAACTCCGGCAAAGGCATGGTGTGCACCGTAAACCCCTTTTCCCGGGCCACTAACGCGGCGCGTTCGTTTATTTCCAACCCTTCTGCTTGAAAGCCGTTTTGGGCATAAAAGTCCAGTCCCCGCCCCTCATTGCAACCCACATCCAGTAGCCTCCCACCGCCCCTCCGCAGGTGGAAGGAGATGTCTCCGTCCCATTTCAGCCACACGCGGTACCATCCGGAAGAAAGGATTCTCTCCCGCAGGCGGGTATAAAGAGTCTGGTGCTCTCCCCCCCAGTTATAAAACTCCTCATACAGCCGTTTCAGTTCCGCTGCCGAAGGCTGGGGCCAGGTCTGCTCCAGGCCGCAGCCGAGGCATTCCCTGACCTCGTAGGTGCCGGGCGCGCCGAAGCGGTCGTCAAACAGGCCGGTGAGCACCAGCCGGGAGGGGGCGCCGCACATCAGGCAGTCCCGCTCTTCGGGGGTTGCGTCCATCACCGGATTCCTTAAGGAAAGTGCCTCATGGCCGCTTAAAGGTCCTTATATTTTTGCGACATGGGAGACGTAGGGTCCTTTAGCTCCTCCAGCTTGAGGCTGGTCATGTACTCATGAAAGGCATGCAGCAGAGAGAAGCGAAACCCCATGCGCCCGTCCAGGAATCCCAGCTTGATGAAGTACATCCACATGAACTTGCACAGCGACCTGGCCGGCAGGTAGCGGTAGGCCAAGTTTTTCAGAAACCGCCGGCGTTCCGGCCCCTGGGCCCGCAGCTTGGCGGGCAGGACCCCCGGTTGCTCCAGCGCCGCCAGGGTGCGGGATGCCTCCACCGCCTCCAGGCTGGTATAATGGTTGTGCCGGTCAAAGTAGCGCTCAATGCCTTTATAATCATGGTGCACCAGGGAGTTTTTCAGAAACCCCGCAGGGCCGTCCAGCAGCATGTGTTCGTGCACCAGTCGGGCCTCATAGCGCCCCCGGCCCCGCTGCAGCAGGCGCAGGTTCCAATCTGGGTACCACCCGCCGTGGCGCATCCATTTGCCGGCAAAGAAATTCTGCCGGCTGATGTAGTAGCCTGCGGCTTCCTGGGCCCCCTGAACCACCCCGGTAATCTCCCGGGCCAGGGCCTCCGTCACCTTTTCGTCCGCGTCCAGGATCAAGACCCAGTCATGGCGGAAATCGATGTGGTCCAGGGCCCAGTTCTTGTGGGCGGAGAAATTGTCAAACTCTCGCTCCACCACCCGGGACCCCAGCTCCCGGGCCAGGGGCACCGTGCGGTCGGTACTCAGGGAGTCCAGCACCACGATGTCGTCGGCCCAAGCCACGCTCTTGACGCACCGCTCCAGGTTCCGCTCTTCATTTTTGGTGCAGATGAGCACGGAAACCGGGATCTTGGTAAGCCCCTGCATCGTGTCCTTCCTCATCACCGGGCGGCCGCAACCCCTTCAATTCCCAAGGACATCGCCGGCCAGGACCGCGGCATACACCTCTTCCAGGCGCCGGGCCAGGTTAGCCCATTGAAACCGCTCCCTTACCAGGGCTGCGCCACCTTCTCCCAGATGCCGCCGCCGGTCCTCCTCGGACAGCAACTCCGCCATGGCCCCGGCAAACCATTCCACCCGGCAGGGCCCCACCAGACCGGCGCCGCCCGCCTCCACCTCCCGCCAGATATTCACCTGGTCGGAAATAATCACCGGCAGGCCGCAGGCCATGGCCTCCACCACCGCTATGCCGAAATTTTCCGAATAAGACGGCAGCACAAAGAGAGCCGCGTCCCGTAGCACCGCCAGCTTCTCCTCCCCCAGCAGCAACCCGGTAAAGGTGGTCCGGGCCAGCATGCCTTCGTCTGCCAGCCACTTTTTGATCTTTTCTCCATACCCCGGGTCCGCCGGGCCGGCCAGCACCAGGTGCACATCTTCCCGGTCCCGGGCTACCCGGGCAAACGCCTTCACCAGGATCTCCAGGCCCTTCTTAAAATTGAGGCGCCCCAAAAAGAGTATCAGCTTTTTCTCCCCCACTTCGGGGAAGCGCCGCCGGAACTCCCCCGGAGGGGGCAGGTTTTCATATTCCTTGAGGTCCAGCCCCAGGGGCACCACCACCCCGGGCGTCTTGCCAATATACGGCGCGGCCAGCCGCTTCTCTTCCTCGCTGGTGAAATGAATGGCTGCCGCATGTTGGATGTTCCGGTTTTCAAACAGCAATTCCATCACCGTTTTCCGCCAGCGGTGGCGCCGATAAATATATGGGTCCAAAGTGCCATGGGGGCGCATCAGATAGGGGATGCCATATCCGCGGCAGACGCGGCCCGCCACCAGGTTATGAAAGAGATACAGGGAATGGAGGTGCACCACGTCGAACTCCCGGAGATGGTCCCTCAGGGCCCGGGCCAGGGGCCAGGAGGTCCCCCAAAACCGGGGGGCTTGAATGGGAAAAAACCTGATCTCCACCCCTTCTTCCATGACCGGCCGGTCCATGGGCACCTCAAGCTCCCCCGGGCCGTCCAGATTGGTGGTATAAATGCTGACCTGGTGCCCCAGGCCGGCCAGGGCCCGGGTCATGCCCTGGATGGCCTTGGGCGGCCCGCCGTAGCGGGGGGCCAGATTGGCTATGACATGAAGAATCCTCATTGCGCTCTCGCCGGCGAAAGACCTGTGGTGTCCTGATAATCAGGTTTAGTTCTCAGATAGACAAATGACCTCTGGTATTCTGAGGGTCACTAACATTTCTCCGCCCGGCACACCATGGACTTCCACAGCCATCTCACCCGGCCGACGTTATGGAAGGCAATGTTCCTGAATCCGCAGTCCCGCAGCAGGCGCGCCATTGTCCTTGGGGAGAAGAATTTGATATGGCCTCCCTCCTTTTCTACGCCAAAGTGCTGATCCCAGCCGTTCACTAAACTTAACGCCAGGTTTTTTAAATAGCCGTGATAAGGGGTCGAAACTATGAACAAACCACCGGGCCGTAATATTTTCCAAACATTTTCACAAAAAAGCCTGGGGCGGTACAAATGTTCTATAATTTCTGTGGCCATAACTGCGTCCGCGGCAGTAATGATCTGCCGCAAATCATCATAGACCGAGAAAACTTCAAATTTTATGCCAGGGTAAGCTTCTCGAGCCAAGGCAATGCCGTCCTCCGAGGCATCGATTCCCACCGTGTTAAACCCCAATTGGGCCACCTTGGCGGTCAGAGAGCCATTTCCACAACCGCAGTCCAAAATGGTCCCTCGCCCGGCCAGGGGCACTAATAACTGCTTGATGGCCGGATAAATATAGGCATGCGCCTCCTCCGGTTCCTGGGAACGCCAGCCGTATCTGACAAAATCTGAGTGGGTCAAAGGTTTCTATCCTGCCTAGTGCCGTAATTCCTCATGGATACCCTTAAAATGTCGGTAAATTTTCAGGGCCCAGCCCCTCAGGCCCCGTTCCCATTGGTGGGACATTTGGCCATTGGACTCCTGGAGCCAGGCGTTCACGGGCGGGCCAAAACCAGACTTGGGGCGCTTGAGCAATTCCTCCGGCAGGGGCCGGGAGACCGCCGCCGTCATCTCCCGTTTATTCAGGGGCTGGGTTCCCAGCAACGGCAAGACCTGCCGGAAAAAGTCCAGATCCACCAACGGCACGCGGATTTCCAGGGAGTGGGCCATGCCGGCCCAGTCGGCATCCCGTAATAGCTGGTTGCGCATGTACCAGGCGATTTCCAAGGCGGAGACCCGCAGATTTTCCTCCTCAATGCCGGCCATGGTCTCTTCCAGGCGGGCCAGGGTTTGCAGTTCTTCCCAGCCCTCCCGGGCCATGGTTGGTCCCAGGAGTTCCGGCAGCTCCCAGGGCATGAACAGGCTCCGCCGCAGCAAATAAGCCCCGGCGTGGGTACCGCCGTATTCCAGCAAGCCCGCATACTTGGGCGAGGTAAACCGCTTTAGGAAGGGGGCCAGCAGCCCCCGGCAGCCGCGGCCCACTCCCGGAACCCACCTTCCCGGGGCCAGGGTCCTGACCATGCGGGGAATCTCCCGAAAACTGGCATAGCCGCCAAAGAGTTCATCACCCCCCAGGCCGGAGAGGGCCACCTTCAAGCCGGTGGCCGCGGCTTCCCGGGCCACGAAATAGGTGTTCACCCCATCGATGCTGGGCTGGTCCATAACCTCCAGAATCCGGGCGAGGTCGGCGTGAAAATCTTCCCGGGAGATCCACCGGGTTTGGTGCCGCGTGTGGTAATGCCGGGCCGTTCGGGCCGCCAGGATGGTTTCGTCCCGGGGCCCACCCTGCAATTCCTTAAAACCAAGAGTGAAGGACCGCAAGTCGCTTTGGGATTCACTGGCCACCGCGGTGAGCACGCTGGAGTCCAGGCCGGCCGAGAGAAAGACCCCCACCGGCACGTCGGCCAGGAGGTGGTGGGCCACGGTGTCCGTCAAGGCCGCCTGCAACCGCTGGCCCCTTTCCTCCCGGGTCAGCTTCGGTGGGGGCGCTTCTTGACCGAGCTCCGCCAGTTCCTGGCAGATGTTACCAAACCGCTGTATTTCCGGGGTGCCATCCGCTTCCAGCCACAGCGTCGCCCCGGCAGGCAAGGCGCGGACCCCGCGGTACAGCGTATACGGTTCCGGCACGTAGCCCCAGAGGAAAAACCCCGCGTGCCCCGCGGGCTCCGGGCGCCTGTCCACTGCCCCGCCGGCCAGCAAGGCCTTGACCTGGGAAGCGAACCGCAGGGTCTGGCCATTGAGGGAATAATAAAGGGGCTTGATGCCAAAGGGATCCCGGGCCAGGAACATCCCCCGGCGCTCCTGGTCCCAAATGGCGAAGGCATACATGCCCCGCAGCCGGTCCACCATCGCGGGCCCGCGCTCCCGGTACAGATGGAGCAGCACCTCTGTGTCGCTCTGGGACCGGAAGAGATAGCCTCGTGCTTCCAGCTCCCGGCGCAATTCACGATAGTTGTAAATCTCCCCGTTGAAGACTACCCGCAGGGAGCCGTCTTCAGTGCTCATGGGTTGGGCGCCCAACTCGCTCAGGTCGATGATGGCGAGGCGGCGGTGGGCCAGGCCCACCCTTTGGTCATCCGCCAGCCACCGGCCGCTGCCGTCGGGGCCCCGGGCCCGCATGGCCTCCCTGAGGCGCAGCAACTCCTCGCCGTCCACGGGAGGAGCCGGTGGTTTATAGACAAAGATTCCGGCGATGCCGCACATCTAAGTTATTCCAACCCTATGGGGTTGCCTTCAAGGCCTGCCAATGCTGCCTCGAGTTTGGGAAGTCAGTGGTTATCCATCCAGGGATGAGATGCCTATTTCCTTTTCCGGTAAGGGGGAGAGGCATAGGAGCTGATAAATCCCTCGGTGCGGTTAAAATAAGGGGCATCTTCCGGATACTTTTTATTCACCTTGGCCGGATTGCCGGCAATGAGGCAGTGGGATTCGGTAAATAGCTTGGTGACAACCGCGCCCATGCCCACCACGGAAAAGTCCGGCACCCCGCTCCCCGGGACAAAGCAGACCCGGGCCCCCACCATGCAGTAGTCGCCGATCCTCAGGGGCTTGGCCGTCTGCTCGGCAGTCATCACTTCCAGGTAATGGGTCATGAATATCGACCCCTTCCCGGCAATGGTGGTAAAGGAGCCGATGGTCATTTCATCCTGGACGTCAAAGAGGTGAAACGCGGCAATGCCGACATGGTCGCCGATGACCAACCGGGGACGGTTGCCGCGGTGGGCCATCCCCGCCTCATTGGTAAATTCCGCACACGAGGTAAAAGTGTTAAAATCAGCAATTGCCGAATAATCACCGATGGAGACTTCCGGCACATATTTAAACCGATTAAAGTGGCCGATGATCACATAATCCCCGATCTTCAGCTTGCCCACCATGATCCAGCTCCAGCCAATTTTTACGTGTTTGCCGATTTGGTAGCCAAACACCCGGCGGTAAATGGGGATCTTGAGCCTGGAGGGCAGGGGAATCAGCACGAAGGACAGCAACTGCAGTAAAATGCCTTTAAGTGACCCACCCTTACCGTTCACGCCCGTTTCTCCTGTCTGGATGGCGGCCCCCGCCGTATCTTGAGGAAGGCTCCAGGTTTCGTGGCTCCGTAAATTTTAGGCCCATCGCTACTTTCTATTTTCCCGGAAAATCAAGCCCAGGCTATTATCTCGAATTCTGACACCAGCCTCCGCGCCAGGATGGATAAAACCGGCACTTCCCAAACCCTTTGGGCGAGTCGCGCCAACCAAGACTTATGAACCCCTGAGCGAACAAAGACGTATTGAGAACCAAACTCACTCTTCAGGAGAGTTTCCACATCTTTTAAAGAAAACCAATTGAGACCCTGGTATTGCGGGTACTTGCCCCTGAATGCCGTATATTTGTTACCCCACCTGACGGGCATAAAACCTATCCAGCGCAGACCTGTATGAAGGTCCGGTCTCAGGGAAAACCTGTTGGGGATCCCCAAGTACAGGCGACTTTGAGGTTTTAGCATTATCTTTAATTGGTTTAAAACTCTTGTAGGGTTACGTACATGTTCCATAACGTCAATGCAGGTGATGGCTGAAAATTGAGCAGGCCTGAAGGGTAAATTGTGGGCCGAGGCGCGGACCAGAATTACATTTGATACATTTTTATCTTTTATTAGCCTCCTGCAACTTTGCAATTCTTGCAGGTCAATGTTTACGCCAACCACCAAATCAAACCTTGTCGCAGCCGCCAATAACAACGCCCCATAACCGCAACCTACATCCAGCAGCGCCGAGGCTGGCCTTGTCACAAGAGCGCCGCTTGACAAGGGTTGATTACTCTTTAGCGTATAATCATGAAATAAAGAACCCAATCTCTGACTGTAAGCAATAATATCAATATCCAATACCTGCCCCGCGAAACTGCTCAGCCGGTCTTCATGGATATTATCTGCTAGATCGTCAGAGTCGATTAAAAAATCTACGATACCATCTGTAGCATGATAAACTTGATGACATTTCTGGCACTGATATTTCGCTAGGTTATATTGATAATGGCCCAGGTCTCCGTTACACTTTAGGCACTTGAAATAAAGCATACTTTATTACTCATAATAAATGATCCACGGCAGTGCGCGGTGTAGCGAGCCGGACCAGCCAGATTGAACCCCCGGGCTGCTTTCTACCCCTGGCCTCTTTTACTTTTTCACCAGTTTGGAAACTAAAAAGCAGCCCATCTTGCACTGATTGGTGAGAAAGCGGGTTACTCCATCCGGCACCGCGGCCATGAGAGCATTTTTCAGGCGCCCTGCCGGCATTGGGAAAACGTCGGTCTTAAGGCCTGTAATGAGGATATCTTCCACCTCAAAGTACTCCTGGGCCAGGTTGCGCCAGGTATTCACCGTATAGTAGCGGGCCAGGGCCCCATCGGTGGTAAATTGCACGGTTTTGGCGAGGGACCCTGTTTTGAAAAGACCACCCAAAAGGAGCCCGTGAAGTAACCCCCCACAAATATAGTAATTCCACCAACCGCGATGATAGACCATCACCACGGCTTTCCCACCCGTCTTTAAGACGCGCTGCATTTCTCGGAGAACCCGCCTGATGTCTGACGAACAGTGAATCACGCCCCAGCTCCAGATGAAATCGAAGCTTGCCTCTGAAAAGGACAGGTGTTCGGCATCCATTTGCCGGATATCTCCCGGAAGTTCGAACAACCGCAGGCGCTCTGAGGTGGCTTTGGCGGCGTAGTTGGTCAGGTCAATTCCCGTGTAAGAACCGGCATGACCAGCCAGGAGCTGGGCATGCGAACCCATCCCTACGCCGATTTCCAGAACTTTTTGGGAGGGCAAGAGGTCAAAATCAATTAAGGCGTCGAAGGGAAGGCGCTTCCAGGGCATGGATTCCCAGACAGTTGCAAAGGCACGTTTATCAATCTCCTTGTAAAAAGCCTCGGAGAATTCTTCACCTCCTATCTTCTGCCCCCAATCATAGCGCATGGGGTTTGATTCCCAAAACGAGCGATTAGCTTCCTGCCAATCTTTGGCCTCGGCGTCAGTGCTGGGCAGCTGCTCTGGGGGATTAAAAGTCCCAGGCACGAATTGCTGGAATATTTTTCTCATGCACTCCACCAATTAGTTGGGATTTCCATAACTCCTGCCTAAGTTAATAACCCTGCGGAGATTCTAGTCCCTCATCTCCTGTCTTCTGACCCATCGTCAGAACCCAATTCAACAACACTGTAAAAAAAGCCGCGGTAATTCTTTCGCCGGCCCCCAAAGGAGAAAAAAGTATGTTCCAAAGGAACCAGGACAGTAAAAAAGCCAACAACCCGACAGGTTGAATCCTAAACTTGAATAGGTATATCATCCCCTTCAGAGTTTGGAAAAAAAGAAAAAACCATATCAAAGGACCCAAAATGCCGGCTTCCACCCAGGCACCCAGCAGATAGGAATGGCCCGCGATCTGGGTCTCAGCAGTGCCCTCTTCATAAAAATCCTCCCTCCCCACTGCCTCATATAGCTGCTCCAATAGGGTCACAAATCTTGGGTCTCCGGCCCAGGAACCTCTCCCAATCAGAGGAGAATCCCAAACGGCCATCAGGCCTACCAGGAAGTCCAGGCGCCCGTAAAGCGGGTTCTTCGCCACCCCCTCCAATTCATACTGTCCCACATTAATGGTGGTACTCCTAAAAACCCCGATATCGTAATAATAGTAAAAGAAAGCACCGACTATCAGGACAACGGCCATACCCTTTCTCAGAAAGGCTGCTGGCTGCCGCAATTTTTTCCAATCCAGCCCTCGGCTCAGGATGTAAAACAAAGCACCCACCAGACAACATAAAGCATTGGATCGGTAGCCCAGGCCCAAGTTTAATAGGGCCAGTCCGAAGGCTACCGCCAAGAAGTTAACCCCCAAAAACGAGGCCACCAGGAGGGCCAGAGTCGTCACCGGGAAGCCGTAACCGGTTTTCCAAAATCCCTGGATAGCCACAAAATTAGGTTCGGGAAAGAAAGAGGGTTTCACGATGCCGCCTAGGGCCAACCCCAACAGGTAAATGAAGAGCCGGCGCGGGTTGTTGCGGCACAATTGGTAAATTACAAATATATTTATTCCGAAAAAGAAAATCTTGGCCCAACCCCTGGCATAATTAGTGAACGCCGTTCCTCGGTACCAGTCGCTGAACATTAAGGCCACCAGCCAGATGGCCAGCAGGACCAACACCTTTTTCAGGAAGGGGGAAAGGGACAAACGTACGGAGGTCAGAATAAAAAAGACAGCAATGACTAAATAAACCAATTCTAGTAAAAATAATCGCCCTACAATTTTTATTTCAATAAACCAAAAAAATGCCAGCAGAAAAACAAGGATATCCCCCAGCATTACTTCGATCTTGGCTGAATTATCTCTCTTAACTAATTCCATGGGAAAAACTCGGGGATATTGGCTGTCAGCTGTCTTGCTCTGATCAGGAGGGGCTCACCTTGGCCCCCCGTTTCATCCAGAGAACATAAAGTAACCCTGCTACTCCGCCAAAAGCGAGGAGCAGGGGCTGATGTCCGCGTAACAGGATTAACGGGGCAAAAAACAAGAAAGGCCAGGACAAGGCTCGCAGCCCTTTGCTGATGAGGCTGATGGCTTCGCCCCGGGTGCGCAAGAAAAGCCAAATTTGGTCCAGGGCTGCCAAGCCGAAGCTCACGGTCATGGCCAGAGAAACCGCCCACACCTCCCTCACGCCCCAGAGAAACACAATGGCCAACGGCACGTTTGTCAAGGTCATGACGAGATGATTCCGGAAGCAGCGGCCCACCAGGCCCATGCCCATGAAGGCATAATATACCGGGAAGGCGAGAAGATTTAGATAATATGCCCACAGAATAATGCGCATGTTGCCGCTGATCTCAGGCCTCGCGGCAGAGCGCAGCCAAATGGCCACTATTTCGTCCGCGGTTAAAAAGAACAAGATGAAAATGGGGGTGCCCCAAATGACAATGGTTTTTATCAGCCGGATGGTCACGCGGCGGATCTGCTCAAAGTCCCCCAGGGCCGTAAGCCCACTAATTTGAGGCAGATAAGGGCGCAGCCCCATTTCCGCCACACTGCGCAGGGCTTGGCCTGCCCGGTCGGCAATCTCATAGACCGCAGTGGCCGCCGGGGAGATCATATATCCCAGCATGAGGCGGTTGAACGGCCCCAAAAGACAATACATCAAAGACCCGCCACACAGAGGCCCACTGAAGCGAGCCGTCTCCACCAGGCGGGGCCAGGAAAAAAATTGGAGCCCCAAAGGTAAAAAGCCCAGAGACCGCCTGATGAAAAAGACCAACACAACCAGTTGCAGCAGGTAAGACAGGATGCCCCCGTAAAAAAAGGCTAACAACTGGTACCCTTTAAAAAGAAGACCCAGGCTGGCCAGGAAGGCGACCCCATGACGCAGTATTTCCATCTGGTAGGTCCGGTCCATGCGGCCCAGACCAGAGAGGATGCCCCCCAGGGTCTCAGCCAGGATCGCCTGCACTGTGATCAGGGCCGTAAGCCCTATCAGATAGGGAACCTGGCTGGCCCATGGCTCCGGGATCCATGATAGTCGAGGAAGAAATTCCCGGGAGGCCAGGGACAGCAAGAGAATCAGCAGAGAGATTCCCAGGATTCCCCCCAAAAGGCTGGTGGCATACCGGCAGATGAGGAGGGCGTCCTGACGGGCCAGGGCGTCGGAAACGAATTTGGTGGCCGCCTGGGGAAGATTTAAAAACCCCAATTGCAGGTAAAGCACCAACGACATGAACAAAATCCAAACACCAAAAACTTCCAGGCCCAGAAACCCAATATATACAGGATAAAAGGCAAGATACAGTAAAGTTACGGTCAGAGACCGAAATATCCCCCATACTGTGTTTTGCCGCAATTGTTTAGGGCTGAGCAGCAGAGAGCTAGCAATGGCGAGGTGGTTTACTGACATGTGCCACACATTTTAAGATCGGACTACACTGGGAAGACATTCCCCTAGGCTCCATTTCCTTGGTGGCGGACCGCTGGTCAGTTCCCATTTAAAATTGCCATTGATTTCGATCCGGTCTTACTGTTTCTTCAAACGCAGAAAGGTCAAAAACCTGTGGAAGTCCTGCCGATACCCCTGGGAGCATTGCCGCAGTTGTGCCCGCAGGTCGGCATTACTATTATCTGCCCTGGAGTTCTGCCAGAATTCCCGGACAAAGGCTACCATGCTCATGATTACCAGGGTGACCCCCGTCACCAGGAGGGTGATCAGTAGCCTTTGGGGCGCCGACTTTTTCTCCGGCGGCCGGGCAGGATCCACCACCTGGATCACGGAAATATTCCGCGCTTCGTCCAGCCGGGCCAGTTCCACCAGCTTGATGTAAAGCCGGTAAAGGCCTTCCTGATATTTGAACTCCCGGTAAAGCCGCATGTACTCCAGGCCCAGGGAAGGCACGCGTTCCGTCGCGATCATGACGTCTCCCAGTTGGGGATTGGGTCCGTCCTGAGACTCAGCCGCCCGTAATTTTTCTTTGAGCCCTTTGATTTCCGTTTCGGCGCGGATGACGTCGTAGTTGGAAGGAGTGGCTCGCTGGCGTAATACCTGAAGTTCCACCTCCTTGGCGTCAATGGTGGCCCTGAGGTTGGCAATATACTCAATCATGCCCTTGGTCTGGGCGTCAATTTGGAGGACGCTGCTTTTTTCGCTGAAAGAACGCAGGGTCTCTTCGGATTGGGCGAGGCTGTGGCTGGCCTTGGTCAGCTCCTTCTCCAGGAAAGCAAGACGCTCTCGGGCTTCCTGAACTGCTAGCTTTTGGAGCTGCTGGTCCAATTTCCCTACATAGGCGTTGGCTATCTCTGCGGCCCGCTGCGGACTCTTATCAGTAACCTCCACAAAAATGAGGCCGTCTTTATCGCTAGTGCCCAGCTTAACCCGCCGGTGCAACTCCTGCCGCACGTCCTCGATATATCTCTTGCCGAACAAGGTGCGTAACTTGAAGTCCTCGATTATCCAATCTGAAAAGTGGTCCCCACCCATTATCCCCACATAAAGGTTACCGGGCTGTTTGAGGCCCAAAAGATTACCAAACATCTCTCCCACGCCCCGGATGCGGCTTCCCGGGATGGCCGCGCCCCCTAAATCATCCAGCAGTTGGCCGCTTAAGGTCAGGTTCGTCTGAGGCGGCAGGAACCGGGCCTTGGCGGTGTATTTATTGGGGATGAAAAAGAGGAGGAGCAAGGTAAGGAGCCCGGCTGCAGCCGAAACATACAGGATCAGGCGGCTGTGCTTGGCCAGCACCATCAGATAATCAATAAAAGAAACGTCTTCACCTTTCTCAGTAGCCTGGTTCATAACCCACCCTTATGGATTTGGTTCAATAATTTAAGATAAATTTCCAGAGGTTAGGGAAGGTGCGGGAGTAGAAGACTTTGTATGGCACTCCTTCTTTTTAGACATAGAAGATATTAAATTGCCTCCCTTTAGTCAATACCCCCAGCTCAAAATCTGCCGGCATAGCTTCTCCCACGCCTTGACCGCCGATGGCGCCTGCTATTTTTCTCTCTGTGGGAGATCCCAGCCAGCTGGTGGCCAATAGGCTCGCCTGAAATTTGGGACGTCGGTTTGTTTGGTGCTCAGAAAAGGAGGTCTTGTTTGGAGTTTCTTAGGAGGATGTCAGCATAAGGCCAGGCATTACTAATATGCTGAACAAGAATTTGGCAGGGTAAATACCGGCGTTATTCAAAAAGGGGTGCTATTGCCTAATTCATTCAAACTGTTCTTGAGATAAGTAAGGTTTGCAGCAGGTCCCCTAACTGAAAGGCCCCGCTGCCGTCATAAACTAACCTCACCGCGGCCCCGGAGCCGTTAGCATCCAGGGAGGGAGGGGCATATTAAAGCACGTTAGCCCGGCGGTCAGCAGCCTCGGGGATGACCCAAGGTCAAAATCCTCATTCCTCCCTTAATTCTCCTGCACCGTGCCCACCTGGATATAGCTGGTGCCGTCATAGAGCAGTTCCAGCACCGCCGTCTTGTTGGCCGTCACCTGGGCGTAGGTGGCCTTGTAGGCCGTGTCATAGGTCACGGCGCGGTTAGTCCCATCCGCGGCCAGCTTGACATAAACTTTCTGGCCCACCACCGCGGCCACCGAGGGGTTGAGCAGTTGGATAGCGCCGGTAAGCTGGCCCACTTCCAGGAACCCGCCCTTGCCCCAATCCGGCGTCACCGTGGCCGCATAAGCCACGCCCTGCTTTTCCACCGCAAAGGCCCGGGAGCGCAGCACTTGGGCCGTGGGCACGATGGCCAGGTAATCCAGGTAGACATCTAGATGGCCGCCGGCCCCGGTGAGGCCGTTGGTCAGGTTAATTTCCAGGGTTTCCCCAAAAGTCAGAGCGGGCAGCACCCAGGTCTTGGTGCCCACCTGGTAGCTGGTGCCGGGAGTGGGCGACACCGGGTCATAGGCGTTGATCCAGCCGGTGGTGGTGCCGAAGACACTGAAAGCAATAGCGCCGCCAGTGACCGCCTCGGCGGTGCGGTAACGCAGCGTCACCACCAGCGTATCACCGCTGTTTACCTGCTGCCCCACCTTGAGCCAGCGATAAAAGTTCTTGCTGCCGTCATCGTTGTAGGCCAGTTTGATGGCCCAGCCCACCGAGGCGTTGGCATCCGCCACCCAGCTAACCCCTGCCTGGCTGGGCAGCCAGCCTTTGGTGAAGGCGTTGAGGAGCATCTGCGTGCTGTGGCCCCCGGGCTGGCCCATGAAGGCCCCCAAACTGTGCGTGGCGGCTTCCGCCTTGTCCAGACCGCCGTCGTAGTGGGGATTGCCAGACGCATCAACATTGCCGGTCCTGGAATCCGCCAGCACCACGATGCGGGGGTTATAGGGGAGCAGGGTGGCGCAGACGCCCCGTTGCGGCTTGAGCACGTAAACGTAGGGCTCGTAAAAGCCCTCGGACTGGCAGGAAGTGGGCGCATCCACCACCCAAGGAGTGTCCCCGCCGCCCGTGGGACAGATGAACCAGATGTTCTTGGCATCCGGGCCGATACGTCCGCCTCCCAAGGCTCCCAGGTTGCAGTTCTCAAAAATCGTCTCCCGACCGTTGACGTAAAAGGCCGAGTCGCCGGAGGCCCCTTCATACTGGCAATGTTCGTACTTGGTATGCGTGGCGGTGTCATAGACCAGGTAGCGGGAATCGCCGTAATCCGCCAGGTAGGAGAGCATCATGCGCACCGAGTTCTCGGAGCCATAGTAAAGCCCGCCCACATAATCGGAGACGATGCGCACGTTCTGGTTGTTGAGCCAGGCCACGCCCCGCAGCCGGTTGCCGTCAGAGGAGCGCAGGTAAACACCCCACTTAAAGCCCCGCACCCAGAAACTCTCGTCCGTTTCCATGTAATAGGACCCGCACCCCGCCAAGCCGAAATTGCCGCCGGTGCCGTGCAGACCCACGTTACGCAAAGATGAGCGATTGACGGTGACCGCAGGGGGTGCGCTGGTGTCTCCCAACTCAATGGCGCTCCCCGTGCTGTTGCAATAAATGCCCAAGTCCCGCCAATGCCAGCCCCCTAAAAAGGATGAAGGATGAAGGGGGAATAGAGTACCTGTGCCGGTGTATTTCAGCACCGTGCCGTGTGGGGTGCTGGACAAATCCACCTGCCCGCAGCCTTGCCCTTTGAAGGTAATGTCCGGGGCCGGGGTGGTGCCGCTCGCCGCCGGGCTGGTGAAGGTGTAGGTGCCGTGGCCGAAGACCAGCGTGCCCCCGCCCTGGCCCTCCGCACTGCCGAAACTGGCAAACGCTTTTTGCACCGCCGGGCCATTGTCGGCCGCCGCGGTGGAGGCCCCGAACCACTCCGCCAGCAGCGTCCGGTCCGGCCCGTTAATCTGGATGGCCCCGGTGCCCACCCAAGAGAAGACCTGCCACGGCCCGGCCAGGATGCCGCCATTGAGGGTCAGGGTCTTGGTGGTGGCCACATTGATCACCGCGCCCCGCTCCGGCGCCAGGGTGATGTTGGCGGGCACCGTCAGGTCGGCGCTGAGGCTGTAAGTGCCCGGGGCCATCCTGAGAATGCAGGCCGTGCCCCCCAGTGCGCTGATAGCCGATTGGGGGCTATTCCCTAATTTCGGGTCTCCCACCCAATGTTCTTTTGCCAGCCGCGCGTCGAGGCGGTCCTGACCAGAATCGTAAATGTTTTTCTCGGCTTGGCCTCGAGCCCCTATGTCAGGCTTGTAGATAAATTCGTTGGCCGTCCAATCACCGGCAGCGGCAAGGTTAAAAACGAGACAAGTACCTAACAGAACGATTAACAGGCTTCGTATCATTTTGTCTCTGCCTCCTGCATTTTTCCTTCTTTGCTGCCAAGGAGCATTGGCCAGGAAAAGCCCAGATCCCCCATTTATAAATCTGGATTTCCCGGCCCCAGAAAAAATTAAAGTTTTTCTCACCTTATCCGATTGAGTGAAGGGGAGGAGGGGCTATGGGCTATCTCGCTTTCGCTGCCGGGTTAATCATCGGCATATTTCTCGGGTCCTTTGGGGGGGTGTGTGCGATCTCTCTGTTAAAAGCCAATAAGTATTCCCCCTCAGGTCTAAGTGTGGAAAATCCTCATACTGAACCTGGGATCCTGGTTTCCGCAGACAAGAGCTAATAGCTTCCTGGGCTCCAGTTATCTGCTTTCCCGAGCCAACTGTGGTCATGGCTTGCGAAAAGGATTTCTGACCAGAGTCCGCCCTCAAATTCCCTTTCTTAAAAGAACCTCCCATCTCTAGGGGGGCGTTGGCCTGTACCGCGCCCCTCCTGCCTCCCGTCTGACTGCTTATAATGTAAGATTCGTCTGCAAATTACCAGCATAGTTGTCCCCATCTGTCTCGGTTTCCTGAGGAAAGATTGACATTTGCTTAAGGTCAGGTATCATTTCCATGAGTAAAGGACGGGCCGCTGCCTGCCCACCCATATTCAAATCTAAAATTCTTGCCAACACTCTGAGGGCAGATCTTTCAAGGTGATCCGGCTCTCCGGAAACTCCCCAGCAACTTTATGTGGGTTGTCCACCACGAACTGAGCCCCTGGGCAAAATGAACCGCCCGGCTTTCGCCCTGTTAATGAAACTTGCGCCCACTGTTCCGCAACCTAAGGGCTCCCGGCCCCGCCTGCTGCTGCTGGCCGCGGCATGTAACCCTTATAAAGGTTCGGACTTCGGGGAGGGCTGGGAGCGGGCCCTAAGGGCGGCGGCGGGCTTTGACACCTGGGTCATCTGCGGCCACTGGGACCGCCAGGACATCAGCCGCTATCTGGCCGAACATGGGGAAATTCCCGGGCTTCACCTTTGCTTCCTTCAACCCTGGTGGCTGGAAGAACGGCTAAAGATCGGCCACCCCCTCTACTACACGCACTTTCTGCCCTATCACCTGTGGCACCGCCGGGCCTTTAAGGTGGCGGCGCGCCTGCACCGGGAAGTGAAATTTGACCTGGTCCACCAGGTCACCCTGGTGGGCTACCGGGAGCCGGGTTATCTCTGGAGGCTTGCCGCGCCCTTCATCTGGGGGCCGGTGGGGGGGACCCAAAATTATCCCTGGCGCTTTCTCCTTCAGGCCGGGGTCCGGGGGGCCCTTTTGGAAGGGATGCGCTCCTTGATCAACCTCCTCCAGCTGCGCTTCAGCCCCCGGGTCCGTCAGGCCGTTAGAAAGGCGACTTTGCTCATTGCCGCCAATTCTCAGGTCCAACGCGATTTTGAAAGGGTGCACGGGGTCAAGCCCCTGCTCTTATTGGATGCCGGGATAAAGGATATGGCACCCGGCGGTGGAAAAATTTTCCCGTCGGAGGCGCCCTTGCGCCTACTGTGGAGCGGCCGGTTTGAACATCGGAAGGCCTTGCCTCTGCTGCTTAAGGCCTTGGCGGAGCTCCCCTCCAGCCTGCGCTATGAATTGGCCATATTAGGCGGCGGTCCCCTGGAAGGACGTTGGCGGAGGCTGGCCCGGTCCCTGGGGCTCGACGAACATTGCCGATGGCTGGGCTGGCTGCCCTTGGACCAGGCCCTGAAGCAATACGATTGGGCCGACGTCCTGGTCTTCACCTCCCTCAGGGACACCTCCGGCAACGTGGTCCTGGAGGCCTTGAGCCGGGGTGTCCCGGTGATCTGCCTCGACCACCAGGGGGTAGGAGACATGGTCACTTCCAATTGCGGATTCAAGATCCCGGTAACCACTCCCCGGGAGGTTATCAGAAACTTAGCGCAGATTATTTCGCACCTGGCTGAGGATAAGAATCAACTATCCTCCTTATCTTCCGGAGCGCTGGAGCGGGCCCAAGATTTTTTATGGAGCCGGAACGCCGAAGTTATGGCCAAATTCTACCAGGAGGCTCTTGTCGGGCCTACCGGCTTCCAAATGGCGGCCCCGAGGATACCTGAAGGTGTCTCCAGAAGGAAATGATTCTTTAACTGGCCCACCCGCTTTTCCGTCCTGGCCGAAGCGTCTGCTTCTCGCCGCTCGCGCCTTATCACCAGGGTCCGCCGGGCCTGAATGGCTGCTTACCTTGGTGGACCAGGGCCTCGTCAGCGCCACCACCTTCCTGGCCGGCATCATCATTGGTCGGACCTGTGGCAAGGAGCAGTTCGGCCTCTACCTTCTCGGGGTGAGCATCATTGGCCTGATTATGGAGCTGCAAAATGTGGTCATTTGGTCCCCTTACACCGTTCTCAGCCACCGTCTCACCGGTTCCGCCCAAGCCCTCTATGCCGGCAGCACCCTGATTCACCAACTGGGCTTCTCTGTCCTGGGCATGCTGGCCTTGGCGGTGACCGGCTTTTGCCTTTCCTGGGGGATAGGGCTGCAGGAGCTGGGAGCCATTGTCAAAATGCTGGCTGTGGTGGGGGGATTTCTATTTTTCCGTGAGTATGCCCGCCGGATATGTTTCGCCGGTCTGAAGATGAAAGCTGCTCTGGCATTGGATTCCGGCGCCATGGTGGTCCAACTTGGCGGTCTTTTATGGTTAGCCTACCTGGGGAAACTCTCCGCCTTCCGGGCCTTTGGGGTGATGGGTCTGGGATGCGCCTTGGCCGGCCTATCTTGGTTCATCTGGGCCCGGAAGGGCCTGGGGTTCTCCTTCACGCAGGCGGTTTCAGACCTGGGCCGCAATTGGTCCTTTGGCAAATGGATCCTGGGCGGCAATATGTCGGAATATGTCGCCCTGCAATTATTATATCCCTGGTTCTTGGCCGCCCTCCAAGGCACCGCAGCCGTGGGCATGCTGGCGGCCTGCCAGGCAGTGGTGGCCCTGGCGAATCCATTCTTGCAGGGAAGCCGCAATTTCCTAGGTCCCAAGGCCGCCCAAGCCTTCGCCCAAGGCGGCGTTGGGGAATTGCGGAAATTTGTGGTGAAGAGCACCCTCTTATTGGCACCAGTCATAGGTCTGTTTTATGCCGCCATCATAATCTTTGGGAATAATCTGGTAATATTTTTCTACGGATCTCAGTATGGCGGCCAAAGCATATTTATAGCGATATTGGCTCTGAATGCTTTCATCTATGCGCTTCCTCTGGTAGTTGACTGCGGCATCTGGGCCATGGGGAGACCTGATCTTAACTTGATGATTGATTCGGCCATTTTGGTGGTTAGTTTGACGCTCGGCTTCTGGCTGGTTAACACCTTCGGCCTTTTAGGGGTAGGCCTGGGGCTGCTAGCCAGTACCTTAATGGCGTTTGTCGTCCGGGGTCTTATCTTGACCAGGTTATCTCATTCGCATACCGGGCCAACTATATGATGGTCCCGGAAATCCCGCAGCCCGACCCGGCAGTGGATATTACCGTCGTGGTGGTCACTTATAACCGGGCGGCAATGCTGCCTGAGGTTATCGCCTCCCTGGCCCATCAGGAGACCCGGGGGGAATTCTCCTATGAGATCCTGGTGGTTGATGATGGGTCCACGGACGGGACCGCAGAGACTATCCGGCGAGTGGCCCAGGAGGGGGTCCCGGTGGTAGTGAACTATGTTTACCAAGAACATGGCGGCGAAGGGGACGCCAGAAACAAAGGGGTGGAGCAAGCCCGGGGCGCCTGGATTGCCTTCTGCGATGACGATCAGCTGGCCCACCCTAAGTGGCTTGCTGAACTTTATGGCGCGGCCCGGCAACAGAAGATTAAATGTGTGGGGGGCGCGGTTCGCTTGGACTTGCCCCCTTCTGCCCATCTCTTCCTGGGCCGAAGGTGCCGCCGCTTTTTAGGAGAGCTGGACTATGGCCACCAGGTCAAACCCTCCAAGCTGAAGAACACCATCGGCGGTGGTAATGTCTTGCTTCACCGGTCTCTCTTTGACCAGGTGGGACCCTTTGACACCACTTTCCGCCAGGGTGTGGATACCGATTTTTTCTGGCGCCTGGAAAAGGCGGGCGTTAAAGTCAGTTATGCCCCGGAGGCTTGGGTCAGCCACGTTATCCCGGAATATCGCGCGCAGGTTCCATACCTGAGAGAGGTCTGCCTGCGCACCGGGGTCGCCAACGCTCGCATCCGTCTTAAGTATGACGGCCCCCTCAAGCTTTTCCGCGCCATCTGCTGGCGGGTCGGGGTGGCCCTCGGGCGGGATCTTCCCCTGATTCTGATTTCTCGAATATTTAATGCCCCCCTCTGGCTTCTGGACGGTAAATGTGGATTCTGGTACACCCTCGGCTTTGTTCGGGGGAGTCTCTACTGGCTTGCTCCAAGCTTATTTCCCCAGAGAAAATTTATTAGCGGCTTGGATTTTCTCTACCGTAGAGGAAATTGGGGGGCATGAAAGCAGAATTTATAGTCATAACTCCTGCCAGGAATGAGGCGGCTTACATCGGAGAAACGATCAAGTCGGTTCTCTCCCAAACTGTCTTACCTTCCATGTGGGTCATTGTTGACGACGGCTCTAGTGATGACACCGCCAACATCGCGGAAGAGGCCGCCCGGGCCCATCCCTGGATCAGGGTGGTGCGGCGAAAAGATAGGGGATATCGGGATATGCATGGCGGCCTGGTGGCAGTAATTTATGAAGGGCTGCGCCATATTACTGCCACTGACTATGAGTTCTTATTTAATATAGACGCCGACCGGGTATTTGGCCCCAACTATTTTAGAACGATCTTAAACAAATTCAAGGAGAACCCCGAACTGGGCATTGCCAGTGGGGTGGTCTATGAGAATTTTAAGGGGAAGCTGATCAGAATGAAAGGACTTCCCTGGCCGACCAGTGGGGGGATAAAGTGCTGGCGCCGTAAGTGCTTTGAACAAATCGGCGGTTTGGTTAGAGGATTGGTTTGGGATGGCATTGATTGCTTCAAGGCCATGATGTTAGGTTGGCAAACCAAAACTTTCGAAGGTCAAGAGCTTATGGTTATCCATCTGCGGCCTGAAGGGTCGTCAGACAGGAGCATACTACAGGGTTTCGTCCGGAGAGGCAGAGGCCACCATTGGGTGGCCTCCCATCCCCTCTGGGTCCTGGCCAGCGCTGGTTGCCATATGCTGGACTACCCCTATGTTATGGGCGGGGGGGCTATGATTATCGGCTATCTGCAGGCAATCCTGCAAGGCTCGGAACAGCTCGGGGACGAGGAACTCAAACGATTCCTGCGGAAGTTTCAAATTGCCAAACTTTCCCGGATCTTGAGGCTGAGGTGAAGGCCCAATTTTTCATGGCACCCCTGATCCAGGCAGGCAATTTGTTTGCCTGGCATCTGCTTTTCAAACACCGTGATATTGGTAATCGCATCCCGGTCCTTTGCTACCATCGGGTCCTTCCCGATCTTATAGAAGGTCGCGTTCCGCTCTACACCGTTCTGCCGGAGCAGTTTGAAGCCCAGATGGCCTTTCTGGCTGCGGCAGATTTTAATTCCCTTTCCCTCGAGGAATACGCCGAGATAGCCCGGGGAAGGCGTCCGCTGGTGAAACGGGGGGTGCTCGTCACTTTTGATGACGGTTATGCAGATAATTATGCCATGGCCTGGCCCATAGCCCAAAAATACCAAATTAAAATAAATCTTTTTATCTGCACTGGAAGTGTAGGGCAGGCCCACCCTATTTTCATGGCACCAGACGGCTATGCCGTCTCCCCCCATCGTCCGGCGCTGATGGAGGACCGGACTGACCTTAAAAACCACCTCCGGCATTTTCCCCACCTGTGGCGGCCGCTGACCTGGGAGGAAATCCGCAAGATGCAGCATTCAGGGGTGGAAATTGGCTTCCACAGCCACCGCCACCGCAAACTGGCTTTGCTGCCCCCTGAAGAAATTGCCACCGATATCGCCACCGGACTGGAAGTGTTTGCGCGGGAACTGGGGTATCGGCCGAAATTCTTTGCCCTCCCCTATGGGTGGTATGACTCCTACACCCCGGAGGTAATAAGAACTCTACAGCGCTTCAATCTGCAGTTAATTTTTGCCACCCACTTGGACCGCGCCCCATTGCCCTCGGACGCCTGGATTTTCCCCCGCATCGTGGTACTGCAGCAAGATAATCTTGCCACCTTCCAGCGGAAACTCTTCGGCGCCCATGACTGGCCGGCGCACCTGAGGCGCTTAAAAAATCTGACCCAGGTTTTGGGGGAGAAACCAAGACCATGGTAGGAGTCCTCCCTGTCAGATAGTTATATTATTTAGTCATTAACATATGTTGTGTCGAAATTAGCCTATGAAATTCATAAATACAATCTATAAAAGGTTGAAGCAAAAACAACCTTATAGAGTAATCGGCAAATCCATCAGGAATGTGTTTTTCCCTGAAAAAGTTGATTTTGAAGAGCGCCAAAGAACTTTGTTTATTGAGATTTCATCCATCTGTAATGCGAAATGTATTTTTTGTATTTATCGCTTTAATTATCGCTCTCCCCGTCTCCTGGAGGTGGAAGAATTCCGGAAGATTGCCGAATCTGCGGTGCAGTCAGGATACCACAGTTTAAATTTGTGCCCCTTGACTGGAGAAATATTCATTCACCCCGACGCCGTGCCGCTAATTCGCTTGGCGAAAAAGGCGGGGTTTGAGCATATTTCTGCAACTACCAATGGTATCCTGCTTTACCGCCATAACTTGCAAGAATTATTACAATCTGGAATAAACCAGTTAGTCATTTCTTTCCCGGGGTTCACGGAAACTTCCTTCGCAGAAATATTTGGGGTTAGGAAATTTCCGGAATTTATCAAATCAGTAAGCGAGTTGCTGATCACCCACCAGAAATTAGATTCTAAGGTAATGCTCTGTTTTGCCCCCAGGTCTTACCTAACTAGAGAGCAAATCATGAGCAGCGATTTTTACAAAAATATTGTCTCCAAGTTTGAGTCCAACCTGATCTACCTTGATAATACAATAGACATCGTTGATTCATGGGGGGGGAAAATCAAATCAAAAGATTTGGTAAAGGGGATGAAAGTTGATAGAAGCCCTATAAAATCACTCTACCCATTAAAAAAAGTATATCTTTGCGATAGATTATTAGATGTAGGAGTACTAGCAAATGGTGATGTTAGGTTATGTATCTGTAGATATGATTCAACCATAGAGACCCCAATGGATCCGTTATTTATCGATAAGTTAAATAATTATAGCAGCTTCCAGGAACTTATGATAAAAAATAAAGAAAAAATCAATCAAATATGGGCAGACTTCATCACGGGCAACCTCCCGAAAATATGTAGGAAATGCCCTTTCTATCGGCCGATTAAAGACGTTAAATTTTATTGATATAATGCTTCATATGAGCAGGGTACTTTCAGAAGAGTGTCATAGAGTTAACTCCTAAAAAACCCTAAGCAGCGATCTTAGGACACCCAGGTGGCTAATGATATAAGTAAGGCTACTCCTATTTGTCATCAATGCGGGATAGAATTTTCCCCACAAATAAATTTAAGTTAAAGAATCCCACATCATTTTGGCCAAGGTGGATGCCAGCGTGGGGCTTGTAACTCCTTGAAATCCCTGGAGCCGGCACGGGGATTTGAACCCCGGACCTGCTGATTACGAATCAGGGAAAGTAGCGTTTCAGGCCGTCCCAGACCCTTCTGGGAAAATTCACCTAACCTGAAAAACCTCTTGACTTTCTCCATTGTTACCCATATTCTTTGTTCCAAGATGTTCCTTTATATCCTTTGCATTGTCAAGTAAAAAGTGCTACCCCAGATGCTACCCCGAAAGCTGGAGGGCAGACCTGATGAAATTCACCGATAAGAAAATCCAGAATCTCAAGCCCAAAGCTCAGCGTTATGAGGAATGGGAAGGAAACGGCTTTGGTGTCCGAGTAACCCCCAGGGGAGTAAAGAGCTTCGTCTATCTTTACCGTTTCGAGGGGAAACCCCGCCGGCTGACCCTGGGGACCTATCCGGGCATGACCCTAGCTGATGCACACCGAGCCCATGCCGAAGCCGTGAAGAAGTTGGAGCAGGGCATTGATCCCGGGGCTGAAGCCTTGGCCGAGCGAGTGGAAGAGCGCCGGGCCCCCACCGTGGCAACCCTGGCCGAGGAGTACATGCAGAAGTGGGCCAAACCTAGGAAACGATCCTGGCGGGAAGACGCGCGCATCCTGGAAAAAGACGTTCTGCTGGAGTGGGGTCGGCGGAAGGCCAGAGAAATAACTAGGCGCGATGTTCTTCGGCTCCTGGATGGAATAATTGACCGAGGGGCCCCCATCATGGCTAACCGCACCCTGGCGATGGTGCGCCGGATGTTCAACTTCGCCGTGAGCCGGGACATTGTGTCCGTCTCCCCCTGCCTGGCAGTTCGGGCCCCCGCCCCGGAGCAACGGCGGGACCGGGTGTTGACCACGGACGAGATTCGAGCCTTCTGGCATGGCCTGGAAGGGGCGAAGATGGCCGAAGGAACGAAGCTGGCCCTCAAGCTCCAACTGGTCACGGCCCAGCGCAAAGGGGAAATCGTGTCGGCGGCCTGGGATGAGATTGACTTGACTGACGGCGCCTGGTGGACTATTCCCGGCGAGAAGTCTAAGAACGGCCTGCCCCACCGGGTGCCCCTCTCCTCTCTGGCGGTTGAACTTCTCCAGGCGGCCAAGGCCCTCTCAGGGGATTCCCCCTGGGTTTTCCCTTCTCCCCGGGCCGGCAAACACATCGTTCCCGAAAGCATTGACCATGCCCTCAGACGCCCTGGCCTGGAAGCCCTGGGGTTCAGCTTCGTGCCTCACGACTTGCGGCGGACCGCGGCCAGCCACATGACCGGCATGGGCATTCCCCGACTGACGGTCTCCAAGCTTCTTAACCATGTAGAGCGGGGCATAACCAGCGTTTATGACCGTCACTCTTATGACCGGGAGAAGCGC
>Ga0315268_10000315_pt1 | contig 55955 bp, 49 predicted proteins | sample C1_top_MG_FD_204535 | JGI IMG/M metagenome (GOLD analysis project Ga0315268, IMG submission 204535) | Sediment microbial communities from Yellowstone Lake, YNP, Wyoming, USA - C1_top | ecosystem: Environmental > Aquatic > Freshwater > Lake > Sediment | place: USA: Wyoming | collected 2017-08-01 | reverse complement strand
CTCTTAATCAGCGGGTTGCAGGTTCGAGTCCTGCCCGGCTCACCACTGATTTTCAATAACCATCGAAAATACAATCAGTTGACCCTGTGTGGCTCCTCCGGGCCACTCTTAGATTTGGGAACATCCGGGAACAAAACCCCCGCGACTCGCTCGACCGCACGCCGTTGCGAGTCCGGGATCGCCTGAGCCGTTTTCAGGGACTCGCCGCTTCACCCAGCAGCGTTGCGCTGGAATTCCGGACCGAATGGCAGGGGATACGCGGCAACCCTGCAGGCTAAGGAGTTTGCGGTATTTCCGCGGTGCCCTTTCCTCCCTCCCGGCCATTCCCGCGGCGCTGCTGTCTCTATCACTCATTATTCACGGGGTATCCCAGGTTCAGGCTCAGCCACGTAACCAAAACGGAGCAAGGCGCGGCGATTGCCAGGGACTGCGGTAGACTGGAGTCCAGCGTAGGGGCCCATCTTGCATCCGGGGTCTTGATACTTTCATGCGGACTTATATCTCGTCGTCTGAATCTTGTTCGGTGCGGCTGTTTGGCCGGATTTTCCCCGCCAGGACGACGTCCGAAAGTCCCGTGAAAAAAGATGCGCATGCGCGTTTCCGCGATTGAAGGAGAGATTCGTGCGGCAGAGCGAATCGGCTGCGGAGAGGAGCGAGCAGTGAAGCGTTCGAATTCGCGTGCCCGGAAGAAACCGGGCGAGGACCAGAGCGGCGCGCGCTGGAAAGAGGAAGTGCGGCTGCTGCGGAAGAAACTGGCCGCCGGAGAACGGCGATGGCAGGAGCAATTCAAGAATTCTCCGATTCCGGTCTCCTGCTGGCGGAAGAAGGGCCGCGATTTTATCTTTGCCCAGGTGAGCGACAGCTGGATGGAAATGACCAAGGGGAAAGCGGCGGAGCATTTAGGGATTGCCGCGAGGGAGGCGTATGCCAGCCATCCGAAGATTTCGGAGAATATGCGGCGGTGCTGCGAGGAGAAACGCACCATCCGGGAAGAGTCCGAGTATGTGCTGATTTCCCAGGGGAAAGTGATTGATGCGCTGGTGGCCTATGTTCCGCTATCCGCGGACAGGGTGCTGGTCTATGTATTCGACCTGACCGAATATAAGAAGGCGCAGGAGGAAGTGAGCAAGCTTTCCAGCGCCGTGGAGCAGACCGAAGACGCCATCCTGATCACCAACCGGGAATGGGTGATCGAGTATGTGAATCCCGCGTATGAACAATTGACGGGATATGCGCTGGCCGAGGTGGTGGGGAAGAGGCCGAATATTGTGAAGTCGGGGCTGATGGACCCGGCCGTGTACGAGGAGCTGGGCCGGACGCTCTCGATGGGCAAGCCCTATCGCGGTGAATTTCTCAATAAAAAGAAGAGCGGGCAGTTGTTTTACGAGGACAAATCGATTTTTCCCCTGAAGGATGCCCGGGGGAATATTGCGCATTTTGTATCGTCGGGAAGAGACCGCACCGAGCAGAAGGAAGCGGAAGCGCACGAACGGCATCTGCAGGAGGCGCTGGAAAACGCCGCGCGGGAATGGAAGCTGACCGTGGATTCGGTGGAGATGGCCATCCTGATTATTGATGAGCAGGGAATTGTCCATCGGCTGAACCGCACCGCGCAGGAGATGCTGGAGAGCACCTTCGATGAAATTGTGGGAAATCCCCTGGCGAAATTCGCCGGCGCCGAACCGTGGCCAACGGTGATCGAGGCCATCGAGGAAGTGCGGCATGCGCGCCACTCCGTATCCATGCAGGTGTACAGTCCGGAAGAGGAAGAGACCTGGCAACTGACGGTCAACCAGTTCGTGGATCCGTATCTGGAGAAGACCAACGTGATGGTCACGCTGCGGGACATCACGGCCACGGTCGAGCTGGAAGAGACGGTGTTTCGCAACGAGACCATGGCGGCCATGGGCCGGCTGGTGGCCGGCGTGGCGCACGAGGTGCGCAATCCGCTTTTCAGCATTTCCGCGACGTTGGATGCGATTGAGGCGCGCTATGAGTCCAGCGCCGAATACTCCGAATCCATGGAGATTCTGCGGCTGGAGATCACCCGGCTGAGCAAGTTGATGCAGGAGCTGCTGGAATACGGAAAACCGGCGCGCCTGCAAGTGGCGGAAAACAGCATGGCCGCGATTGTTCAGGAGTCCGTAGCCGCCTGCCGGGTGCTGGCGCAAACAAAAAACGTCGAGATTGTTTCGCGGATTGCCGCGGAGCTTCCTCCCGTCAACGTGGATAGCCGCAGGATGTCCGAGGTGTTTCGCAATATACTGGACAATGCCATTCAGCATTCGGGCGGCGGGGGAAAAGTGGAGATCGAAGCCCGCATCTTCGAGGATGGCCAGGGAAAATGGGTGGAGTGCGCGGTGCGGGACAGCGGTCCCGGATTTTCGCCGGATGATATTCCCCGTCTGTTTGAACCATTTTTCACCAAGCGGCAGGGGGGCACCGGCCTGGGGCTGGCCCTGGCGCAAAGGGCCATCGAGCAGCATGGAGGCCGGATCATTGCGCGAAATGCGCCCGAAGGCGGGGCGGAAATGCTGATTCGGCTGCGATATTGCTAAACTAAGAGTGGCGTGAGGGTGTGAGTTTTGGCCAAGAATAGAATCATGCTTCTGGAGGACGAACGCGGCATCCGCCTGGCGGTCGGCGCCTACCTGACGGCCAAGGGGTTCGAGGTGTGCGAAGCGGAAAAGTGCGCCCAGGCCGAAGACCAGTTGCGCAAATGGCGGCCCAATGTGGTCATCAGCGACTATGTGCTCCCGGACGGAAACGCGCTGGACATGCTGCCGCGCCTGAAGGCCATCGACCCCAACGTCATGGTGGTGATCCTGACCGGGCATGGAAGCATCGAGCTGGCCGTGGAGGCCATCAAGAAGGGGGCGGATCAATTTCTGACCAAGCCCGTGGAGATGGCCGCCCTGCTGGTGATTGTGGAGCGGCTTTGCGAGCAGGGGCGCGCGCGGCAGCGGCAACTGGCGGCGCAGTCCAAGGAATCGCAGACGATTATTGACCCCTTTGTGGGCAACGACCCGGCGATCCTGAAACTGAAGGAAATGGTCGAACGCGTGGCGGGGTCGGACAGCCCGCTGTTGATTCTGGGCGAGACGGGTTCGGGCAAGAGCGTGCTGGCGAAATGGATTCATGAGCATGGGCCGCGCGTGGAAGAAGCCTTTGTGGACGTCAATTGCGCCGGGCTGTCCCCTGATTTTCTGGAGACGGAGCTGTTCGGCCACCAGAAGGGCGCCTTCACCAGCGCCGTGAACAGCAAGATGGGATTGCTCGAGGTGGCCCACCGCGGAACGATGTTTCTGGACGAAATCGGCGACGTGGACCCGCGCGTGCAGCCCAAACTTCTTAAGGTTGTGGAAGACAAGCGCTTCCGCAGGCTCGGAGACACCATCGATTGCTCGGTGGATGTGCGCCTGATCGCGGCGACGCACCGCGACCTGAGCGAACGCGTGCGGCAGAATCTCTTCCGCGAGGATCTCTATTACCGCATCAGCGCCATCCCCCTGCGCGTGCCGCCGCTGCGCGAACGCAGCGGAGACATTGCGGATCTGGCGGCTCACCTCCTGGAGGGCTTTGCGGTCCGTTACGGCCGGCCCGATTTGCGCCTGGATGGGGGCGCCCTTGCGGCCCTGGCCTCCTATGCCTGGCCCGGCAATATCCGGGAGCTGCGCAATGTGCTGGAGCGGGCCGTCCTGCTCACGCGCGGAATGCTGATTACCGCCGCCGACCTGCAGTTCGAGCGCCGGGGCGGGAACGCCGAAGGCGTGTTCAATCCCTTGCTGACGCTCGATCAGGTGGAAGAAAAATATATTTTGCAAATGCTGGCGTGGGCCGAAGGGCAAGTGGATAAGGCCGCCGAAAAGTTGGGAATTTCTCGCAGCGCACTCTACTACAAGATCAAACACTACGGGATCAAACTGTCCAAAATTCAAACTGTCGATCCAAAAACCGACAAGACCGTCTGAAGCTCTCTCTCTCCAATTTCCATCTTATAGATAAATAAGGACTTGCCGTTCCGGCCCGCAGCGTCATCTCTGGCCTGTCAATTGCTTATCTCTGGGGGATGCCATACAGGGCCCTATTTGTCGACGACCAGGAAGTGATTCTTGTGGCCATGCGCAAATTCTTCACTTCGCGCGGCTTCGAGGTGGATTGCGCTACGGAGCTGGAGCAGGCGCGCAGGTTTCTGGACAGCCACAAATATGAGCTGGTCATCACGGATCTGCGGCTCACCAGCGCGCAGGCCGCCGAGGGGCTCGAAGTTGTCAAGAAAGTGCGCAGCGTTTCCCCGGATGCGGGCGTGATCATGCTCACGGCCTACGGTTCTCCGGAAATCGTCATCGAGGCGGCGCGGCAGGGCGTGGATATCCTGCTGCATAAACCGCAGCCTCTCAAGGAAATTGTGCGCGTCGCGCAGGAACTTCTCGACGCGCGAAAAAGCGAGCGAGAGGCCTGAACGAGATGACCAGGGCGAAAGCGGCAGGGAATGGGAAGGGAAGACATGATTCGCAGGAACGCGATGGCCGGGACGGAAGAGGGCGCACTGGGGCGCCGAATGGCGCCTTGCGTGGAGCCACGCCGGGCGCGGCCGGCAAGTTTTGGGAAGAAGAGAGCAAGCGTCAGGGCGCCGATGCATAAACCGGAAGAGGCTGTACTGCAACTCGACGAATACGGAATCGCTTATGGCGAGCGCGTGGTGCATTCCAGCCTGACGCTGGCGATTCCCTCGCGCGGGATTACGGCGCTGGTGGGCCCCGCCGGGACGGGCAAATCCACGCTGCTGCGAACCTTGGCAGGATTGAATGCCTACCGCCCGGCGATGCGCACGTGGGGCACCGCGCTTTTTGAAGGGCGCGCGCTGGCCGAAAACCACGCGCCGACCATGATCATTCAGGATTTGCGGCTGCTGATGTCCACCGTGCGCGAAAACGTGGTCACCGCGCTGCCCAACGGGCGCGGAATCACCGTGGGGGAGCAGCGCCATCTGGTCAAAAGCGTGTTTAGCGAACTGGGCATGGAATCGTTTTGCGAACGGCTGGACGCCAGCGTGCTCGATCTCTCCATGAGCGAGCAGCGCCGCATTGCCCTGGCGCGGGCCTACGCCTTGAATACTTCGCTGATTTTTGTGGATGAACCCGATTCCGGACTGAGCGATGCCGACGCCGAGCCGCTGCTGCAGTTGATGCGGCGCATCGCGCAGGAGCGCGCCATTCTCTGGGTGACGCACAACCAGCGCCGCGCACGAGAGAACAGCGCCCATGCCGCCTTGCTCGCCGGGGGACGCGTCCGCGAATTTGCTCCCTCCGAACAGTTCTTTTCGCACCCCACGACCGAGGCCGGCCAGATCTACATCCGCACCGGCGGCTCCGCGCTGCCCAGCCCCATGGCCAAGCCCGAGGATCTCAATGAGGGAACACCCGCGCCGCCGCCGCTGCCCGTGGCCGCGCGCAAAGCGATTCAGCAGGGCGTGCGCGGGCCCAACGATTTTTTCTGGCTCTTGCCCGGCATTCTGGGCGGTGTGCCGCGCCCGGGAATTGTGAAAGAGGCCGAACAGGACCTGGAGGGACTGCAGCGGCTGGGGATCACGGACCTGGTCACTCTGGAAGAGGCCAAGGTCTTCACGCCGGCGGCACTGGCGCCGTACGGCATTGCGCCGCATTTTTTTCCCATCATCGATATGAGCGTTCCCACGGCGGAGGACGCGGTGCAGTTCTGCCGCGAAGTGGAAGCGATGATTGCGGAAGGGAAGACCATCGCGGTGCACTGCCGCGCGGGTCTGGGCCGCACCGGCACCATGCTGGCCTGCCAGTTGATCTGGCGGGGCATGGGTCCCCTCGAGGCATTGGAAAAAGCGCGGAGCATCAATCCTCGCTGGATCCAATCGCAGCAGCAAGTCCAGTTTCTTACGGAGTTTTCGGAGGCCGTGGCCGGCTGCAAAGCCGTTCCGGAGCCGAAGGGCCATAAGAGTTTACTCACGGTGGTACACAGCGGTCAGCAGCAAAAAATCTAGGAGGAAATAGAAACTATGTCACTCGATACAGTACTCAGCAAGGCGCAGTCGGAAGTACCGGAATGCGTTGCGTCCGGATATGTGGATATGAACACGGGCATGCTCCTGGGCGTGAAGACGCTCGATTCTCACCCTCAAGAGGTTCTGGACCTCGTGGCGGCGGCGACGGCGGACCTGTTCCAGGGCAAGAACGTGACGGCCATCGAACGCCTGTTCCGCAAATCGCGCGGCCAGGGCGAAGACGGCAACCACTACTTCAACGAAATCATCGTCTTCAGCTCGAACCTGCTGCACGTTTTCCTTCGCGGGAAAAAGCATCCGGATCAGGCTGCGGTGGTCATCTGCCGGGGTGGAGCCAACATCGGCATGGTGCTTTCCAAGGCTCGTAACCTGATGGCCGAAATCGAAGCTGCTGTTTAACGGTTCTTAGGCCCAAATCGAAAAAACGAAAAGGAGAAAGGGACTATGGCAAGCACAACGGAAGTCTGTAAGACGATTCTCGAAAAAGTGGATGATTGCGTCGCCGTCGGCGTGGTGGACCTCAACAGCGGCATGCTGATGGGCGTTCATCATACCGTGCCGTATTTCACCCAGGCTTACCTGGACGCAGTGGCGGCCGCAGCGGTGGACCTCTTCCGCGGCAAGACCGTTCGCCGCGTCGAGGAACTCCTCAGCAAGCAGCGTGGAACCGAGATCAAGGACACCTTCGAGGAAATCTTTGTCTCGTCCACCACGGTGCTGCACTTCATGACCATCATCAAGGCCAAGAGCGCCGCGGTGATCATGGTTACCCGTAAAACAACCAACCAGGGCGCCGGCTGGTCCGCCCTGCGGAACAACGTGGCGGCAATCACGGCGACCCTGCCGTAGCCATGTGGTTTCCAGTCCCGGAAGACCCCTCCGGCTTGAAGGTTTTAGGGTCGGAGGGTCCGGCGGCGGGAGTCGAGTTGCTCGAACTCCTCCGCCGGACGGATTGCGAGGACTGGCAGGACCGGGTGGGAAGCGCCGGGGCGTCGAATGCCTCGGCGAAATCCTCCGTCCGGTTGCGGTGCTGCCAGGGGTGGGTGTTCAAGACCGATCTCGCGGTGCGGTCGGACAGCCCCGCTTCGCTTCGCGCGATGCTCGGCAAAAGCATGGCCCTGGCCCAGAGTTCCAGTCTCTGGCACCCCAGCAAGCAATGGTTTCTGATGCGCATCGGAGATGTCTGGCATCCGCTGACCAAGTGCCGCAAGTTGATTACGCTGCGAGAGATGGATCCGCTGCGCAATCGCATCACGGCGTGGTCGCGAATGATCGAAAAAGCAGTCTCGTACAGCGTGCGTTACGGAATTGGGTTGGATATCAACCCTTCGAATTTCGGAATTGATCCGGAGAGCGAAGAAAACGTGTATTACATCGACGATGAACTCTATCCCCCGCTGAAGGGTTTCGACGTGGCCCAGGTTGTGGCCGCGCGGATCCCTGAGGAGCCGTCCGCCTCGAATGATGACTGGCGCAGCTGGGGCAGTTCGCTGCAGCAGACCCTCGAGGGCTTTCTCAGCACCCGCGACGAATGGCGCGAATTTGTCGTCCATGTCTCCGATTATCCGCTCACCGACCGCTTTCAGGACGGCCGCAACGCGCTGCTCGACGGCCTGCGCAAGGGCCATCCCCTGCTGGATCCCGCCGAGCGCAAGAAGAACCGTTTTCAACACAAGCTCACCGCCATTATCGCCGACGTACACGGCAATGTGCAGGCGCTCGACGCCACTCTCAAGGAAGCCCGCGGCAAGGGCGCGGACAGTTTTCTCTTTCTGGGCGACGCGGTCGGCTACGGGCCCAATCCGCGCCAGTGCATCGAACGCCTGGCGGAACTGCCCAACGCGATTCTGCTGCGCGGAAATCATGACCACGCGGTCGGCTCCGGCTCGTTCGAAAACGGAATGAACCGCATCGCCGTGCAGTGCGCCCGCTGGACCTACGATTCGCTGCGGCCCAACGAACGGGAATGGCTCTCCTCGCTCTCGCTCGAGTTTCAGGCCCCGGACTGGCTGGCGGTGCATGGCGCGCCGCGCGACCCTCATCGCATTTACGCCTACATCTACGAACTGACCTATCGCGAGAATCTGGACTATCTGCACGAAAAGCAGATGGGCGTCTGTTTCTACGGGCACACGCACGTTCAATTTGTTCATGTGCGCACCGGCAGCGGCGAAAAGCTCAAGCGCGGCGCCGTCCCCGTAAAAATTCTCGATGGCGAGGGCGTGATGCTGATCAATCCCGGTTCGGTGGGGCAGCCGCGCGATGGCTTTCCCACCGCCGCTTACGCTCTGTGGGATCGCGCCACGAATCAAGTCGCGTTTCATCGCGCGGCCTATCCGATCGAGCAGGTGACCAGCTCGATTCGAAAGGAAGGACTGCCGGCGGACCTGATCTACCGCCTGGAGACGGGCCGCTAGAAGTCCGGCGGCCGTCCCCTGAGGAACCGATAAAAAATGGCCTTTCTCGACAAACAACGCGGAGTGATCGTGGCGCGCATCGTCTATGACGGCCCGCCCGAAGCCGGGAAGACGACCAACGTCCGGCAGATCTCCGCGGCCATTTCCAAACAGCGCCGGGGCGAAGTGCTAAGCCCGGGCAGCAGCGGCTCGCGCACCGAATTTTTCGACTGGCTGGAAATCAAGGGCGGCTACGTGCAGGGTTATACGCTGCAGTGCGAACTGGTGGCCGTTCCCGGACAGGCCTCGCTGCGCAATCGCCGCAAATATCTCCTCGATTCCGCCGACAGCGTCGTCTTCGTGGCCGATTCGCGCCCCGCCGTCTTCAAGGAGAATGCCCGCACGCTGGCCTCCTTGCGCAAGATTCTCGATGCGCGGGATCCAGGTCTGCCCTCCATCGGCTTTCTGATTCAAGCCAATAAGCAGGATGCCGCCGAAGCGACTGCTCCCGCTGAATTGGCCCGCCAGCTTGAACTCGATCACGCCATTCCCGTTCTGGGCGCCACCGCCACCACCACCGAAGGGGTGATGCAGACCTTTGTGGTCGCCATTCGCCTGGCGGTGGAACGGGTGCAGCTGATTTTCAATAAGGGCGGGGAAGACTCGCTGGCGCAGCAGAATGAATCGGCGGAGCAGCTTTTCGCGTCCTTGAAAAAATTTGAAATCCTGCCGGATCAATTGGAAATGGTCACCCCGCGCCCCATTTTTGTGGGTGGCGCCCCGGCGTCGGTGGATATTAGCCCCGCTCCCGTGGAATCGGCCGTACAGGAAGATAAGCCGCGTCCTCCGGCCATGCACGAATCTCTGCGCATCCCGGCGGCCAGCGAAGTTCCGGCCGGTTTCCTCTGGCCTCCGCTGAAAGCGCGCTCGATTCTCGCGGCCATCAACGGCGCCGCGGAAATTCATCGCAGCGAACCCGCCGCGGCCTGGGCTCCTTTCGGCGCAGTCGAATTGCATTCGGAAAACGGCTGGATTCTGCATACGGCCGAGGACTGGTCCTTCGAGGATCAAATGCAGGGACGCAATCTGCTGATCCGCCTGGTGAAGAATTGCCTGGAGCATCCCGAATGGGTGCCCGAGAGCCGGACCTATCTCCTAGCGCAGGATGGCCTTCGCTGGAGGTTGTGGATGGTCTCTTCGGACATTCCGGATTTGCAGCAGGTTCTGGAACGCGCCCTTCGCAGCGGTCACGCTCCGGACATCCTGGAAGCGCTGCGCTCGGCGCAGAACCTGCTGGAAGCGGTCGAGCAGTCGAATGGCGGCTGCGGACACTTCGATGTCGGCCGTCTGGCCGCCGTGGCTGTATCCAACGGCTCTCCGGTTTGCCTCGCGGTTCCTTTGAACGGAACGGAAGAAGCCGGCGATTCGTGGAAGGCGCGGACGGCGGAACGGCTGTGCGGGGAAGTTCAGGCCTTGCTCGCGCCGGTGGTCTATCAGAATGCAAGGTTGCAGAGCGCGGTGGTGGAAGCGATTCGCAGAGGCAATTTGAAGGGTTTGCTGGCGGAGGAAATTCAAAAGGCAATTCGTCAGCCGCAATAACAAAGAGGACGGCAACGGACAAGTATGGCGCAGGAAAATACATTTCGGGGCACGCTGAATCGCCTGACGGCTCTCATGGGAATTGCCGTTCTGGTGCTCTGCTGGATGCTGGGACGCTCCAGCCTTCAGCAGATCAACTTGCTTCGTTTTGAGCAGGCCTCCATCGAAGCCTCCGGCCATGTCCGCAATCTGGTGACGCATCTCGGCGAGCAGGGCGACGCGGAGGCCCGCGCCGCCGCCGGCGATGCTTCCGCCAGAAATCAGCTGGCGGACGTTGCCACGCAGATTGAGTCCGATCTGACGACCATCGAAAATGACCCGGAGCGATTCACGAAATCTCCCGCCGCGGGCGAACGCCTGGCCGCGATGAGAAGCGAGTGGCAAAAGCTCAAGGAGAAGGGCGGATCCGCCTCGGACAACGAAGGCGTGGAAATTCGCATGAAGTTGTTCGGCCTTGCCGCGGAACAGTTGGCGTTGATTGACGGACAGGTTCGTGCCGAGGATTTTGCGCTGGGCGGCTCCCTCTGCGGAAAACCCCTGCGGGATATTGCCAGCGCGTATACCGCGATGGCCCGGCTGAAGGATTCGGGCCGCACCGTCCTGGCGCGCAGGAAATTGAGCGAGGAAGAGCGTTTGCAATTGGGAAAGAGCAATACGTCCGCCATAAACCGGATGGAGGACGTCCGGGAGCAACTGACGGCCAATTTCCAGCGCGACCCCGCCCTCGCGGAAAAAACCGGCGATACGTATACGTCCGCCTCCCAATCCGCCGGCGGCTTTCTGCAGGCCGTTAACGATCAGATTCTGCACACCTCGTCTCTCCAGATGGATCCGGCGGCCTATGCCTCGCAGGGTTCCGCGGCGCTATCGCCCCTGTCCGGACTGTTCGATTCCCTGCAAGCAGTCCGCGAGGACGCCTTGAAATCGGAAATTGTGCGCCAGGAGTGGAAGGTCGCGGGCTATTTGGGTTTCGCCCTCCTGTTTCTGTTTCTTTTCTTTGTCGTGGTTTCGCGATTGAGCCAGTCCTGCACGGAAGAGATTCGCACGATCACTGCGGCGATGGACCGCATCGTCCGCGGCGATTATTCGGCGCGCGTCCGCAATACTCAGGACGGAGAATTCGGCGCCGTCTCCGCGGGCCTCAACAAAATGCTGGAGGAAACCACCACGGCCCTGATCCAGTCGCAGGAAGAACGCGATAGAATCCAGCGCAGCATCGAAACCCTGGTCGAGGAAATGTCCGGCGTGGCCAACGCCGACCTGACCAAGGAAGCCGATGTCACCGCTGAAATCACCGGGGCCATCGCCGATTCCTTCAATTACATGATTTCGGAATTGCGGCAGATTATCAGCCGCGTCCAGGAAACGACCATGTCCGTCAGTTTTTCCGCCACCGAGGTTCTGGCCACCGCCGATCATCTGGCGCAGGGCAGCGCCGCGCAGGCCGAGCAGATCGGCAAGGCTTCCTCCGCCATCAGCGAAATGGCCGTTTCCATTCAGCGTGTTTCCGACAACGCCAATATGGCCGCCGAAATCGCCGAACGCGCCAACCTGAATTCCCGCGCCGGCGCCGAAGCCGTCCGGAAAACGCTCAAGGGCATGAACACCATCCGCGAGCGTGTCCAGCAGACCTCCGCGCGCATGAAGGACCTGGCCGAGCAATCCGATGAAATCGAGGAAATCGTCCAGCTGATCGGCGACCTTTCCGACCGCACCAGCATGATCTCCCTGAACGCTTCCATCCAGGCGCGTGTCGCCGGAGAAGCCGGAAAGAGCTTCGCGGTCGTCGTCGAGGAAATCGAACGCCTCGCCGACCAGTCCAACGAGGCCTCCAAGAAAATCGGCACCCTCATGAAGGCCATTCAGGGCGATACCAAGGTCACCACCATGGCCATGGAGGAGACCCGCAAGGAAGTGATGAGCGGGGCCGCCCTGGCCAATGAAGCCAGCCAGAAACTGTCGGAAATCGAGACCGTTTCGAACGAACTGGCGCGCATCATCCATTCCATCTCTCTCTCCACCAAGCAGCAGGCCGGCGGTTCGGAATCGGTGACCCGCCTGATGAGCGAAATTTCCGGCGGCACCCAGCAATCGGCCGAAGGCGCACGCATCGCCGCCGTCTCCATCCGCCAGCTGGCCGAGTTGACCGACGACCTGCGCACGGCCATTGACCGCTTCAAGCTGCCAGGAGCGAACGCATGAGCGGACACCGGGTGAACGGAATTGAGAATCAATGCCTTGCGCGGGCGGCGCAGCTGCCTGATGGCGTTTTGGGCGCAGGCGGGAACAACGAATCTGGCCGCTCATTTATACGAATGATAAAATTTATAAACAAGCGGATTGCCCCTTTTTTAGGGGCTATTCACAGGGCGGCCAGGCTGCCGTATTTCCTTTTCTGTCCTGAACGCATGACGATTGGTATGGGGAATTTGTGACCGAGAATAAGCCAACAACGCCTCCTGCCCGGCCGGTCTTCCGGCTCTGCCTGCAGGCTTTGCTGCCGGAGGACGCCAAATTCGCGCAGCGCATCCTCTGCAATCCCGCGCGCACCTCCTGCATCTGGCAGTTTGTGCAGAAGGATTACGACGCCCTGCTCGTGGACCTTCGCCACGCCGATTCCACGCGCCTGCTGCGCGAGCGCCCCATGGGTTCGCTGATCGTCCTGGCCCTTGCGGAAGATAAAAAAGGCCTCCCCGGAACGATGTCTCTCCGCCTGCCCTTCGATGAAGCCATTCTCCTCGATACCATGCGCCAAGCCTCCGAATATCTGGTGCGCCGCTCCCCCATTTTTCAGAATCGCGCTTCTTCCCGCGACGCGCAGGCAGCCACGGGCGCACAGGCCGGAGAGCAGATTCCAGCCACGCGCAAGGTGGATTCACTGTTCGAACTTGCCGAAGAGGTTCGCAAGTCGCTGACCCGCGACAAGGAAGTGCACGTCACCGTCGGCCAGCTCAAATATCATCTGTTCCCCCAGCGCCGCGTGTATCTCTCCGCTTCTCCCGCCACCACCCTGAAGCATTACCAGGGCAAAGTCAGCGAGCCCATTGAGATTTCCGGCGCCAATGGCGGGGAACCGGTTTCCGCCACGGTCATTCCCAAGCGCCTCGATGATTTCCTTTGGAACCTGGGTTTTCACGCGGGCAGCGGGCGTCTCTTCTCCTGGCTCAATCCCAGCCAGAGCTACAAGATCTCCCGCTGGCCTCCCATGTTGGAATCCTCCAACCGCACCCAGGTCTTCCGCATGGTTGCCCGTCTGGGCAGAACTCCCGCAACGGCCAGGGAGATCGCCTTGTCCACGGGCACGACCGAGGCCGAGGTTCACGATCTCCTGAATGCTTGTTCGCTGGTTGGCTGCTTGCAGTCCGACGCCACCGGCGCCGGCGTCAGCCCCAGCGCTACTGGAACCGGAATCAAACTCGTTCATTCGGCCCCTCCTTCGGGTCCTATGAAGCCAACCCTCGTGGTGGATCCTTCGCGCCGCCCGGTCATTACCCGTTCTCTCTTGTCCAAGATTCGCAATAAATTGGGGATAACCGCATGAGCTTCGGCGGCGGACAGATCGAATACAAGCTCCTCTTCACCGGCCCCATGGGCGCCGGAAAGACCACGGCCATTCACTCCATCAGCGAGATTGAGCCCGTGCGCACCGAGGCGACCAATACCACGGCCGGCGGCAGCGGCAAAGCCACCACCACCGTGGGCCTCGACTACGGCGAAATTTCCCTGGGCAATGGCGAACGCCTGCGCCTCTACGGCACTCCCGGCCAGGACCGTTTCTCCGCTCTCTGGGAAATTCTCACCACCGGCGCCATGGGCGTCGTCATTCTGGTGGACCATAGCGATCCCGAATCCTACGAACGCATGGAACATTTCCTGGACTCCTTCGCCGGCTTGATCACCGAGACCGCCGGCGTGATCGGGCTGACGCATACCGAGGACGCTCCCGACCGCCCCATGGACCCCTATTACGAGGCTTTGGCGCAGCGTTACATGATGCTTCCCGTTATGCCCGTCGACGCGCGCTCCAGTGAGGACATCCGGGGCTTGCTGGACGCCTTGCTGAGCATCCTGGAATCGCGGCTGGCCGAATCGAGCATGGATTCAATGGCAGATGAAGTTTCAGGTGACGTATGAACAATGGTGCAACGACAATGACTCCTACTAAAAAATCAGCGGAAACAAATCGCGTCCTGGACCTCCCCGAGGCGGTTAAGAAAAGCTGCGTGGCCAAGCTAAAGGAACTGCGCGAAGCCGTCGGCGGCATCTCCACCATCGGTCTGGTCAGCCCGGACGGTTTTGAAGTGGCCTGGATTTCCACGGCGACTCTTCCCGTCAGCAAAATTTCCGCCCTGGCCAGCACTCTGGTCGCCGTCGCCCATTCCTATACCAGGGAAGTGGGCCTCAGCGAATGCCGCGAGCTGATCATCGACACCGACCTGGGCTGCTCCCTGCTGATGGACGTCACCGTGGAAGGGCGCACCTACGGCCTGCTCATCGCCGCGGAAGACACCGCCTTGCTCGGCCGCGTGCTCTCCAAGGCCCGCGCCTGCGCCAAGGAACTCAAGGACGTGATTGCCGCCCGCTAACCAGAGGGGCTGATTCGTCCAAAATTCAAACCAAGCGTCCAAGAATTAACGATTCTGCATTCACCCGCGCCTTGCTCCAATTAATCCATTGTAAATAAAGAACTTACGCGGCGCGCACCAGCTCCCGGACTGGCATCCTAAATGCTCTACTTCTCTTCTGAAACAGCGCAACAAGAGGAGACTCGACATGCTTCATCTAGCTTCTACGCTGGTCCTGATTCTGGTCGCCGCCGGCCTGTGGGTTCGCAAGGCCAATCCCGAATTGCATCAGCGCTTCATGATCGCCGCCTTTACCAGCGACCTGCTGCTTGTTCTCTATATCGAATTCTCCCGCCACGCCGTCGAAAAAGTGGTCTCCCATGTCCATCCCATGATCTGGTTTCACGCGGCCGTTTCTCTTTCCGTCCTATGCTGCTACGTGGTGATGATCATGCTCGGCCGTCCCATGCTGGCCGGGAAATTCGAAACGCGCTCGCTGCACCGCGCTCTCGGCATGACCTTCGTCGTCTTGCGCAGCCTGAACTACGTCACCAGCTACATGCTGACGTAATCGTGCGGCCGTAGTCCCCGCGAACTATTGAGCAGTACGCCCGCGCCGCTTCGTGCACAGGATTGTATTCCGGCGGTGCGAACAATCCACCCGGGAGCATTTAGGTCATGGCAAAGGTTGTCTATGAAGGCCGCAAATACACCTGCAACAAGGGCGAGACAATTCTGGACGCTCTCCTCCGGCAAGGCGTCAATCTTCCGTTTTCCTGCCGCAATGGCGCCTGCCTCGTCTGCCTGCAGCGCTGCGTAAACGGTAAACCCACGCGCAGTTCGCAGAAGGCCATCCGCCCCAGTCTCCAGGAATCCGGCTATTTTCTTCCCTGCGTTTGCGTCCCCGCGGAAAATATGGAACTGGCGCCGCCGCGCGAAGCCGATCTCTTCAGCAGCGCCGTGGTCAAGAAAAAAGACCTGCTGGCCAAGGACGTCTGCCGCCTGCGCCTCGACCCCTCCACGCCGCTCTACTATCACGCCGGCCAGTTCATCAACGTAAAGCGCTCCGACGGCCTGATGCGCAGCTATTCGCTGGCCAGCGTTCCCATGGAATCCTCCTATCTCGAACTGCACGTCAAGCGCTCGCCGGGCGGCCAGCTTAGCAACTGGATCTTCGACGAACTATCCGTCGGCGATGAATTGGAGTTTCACGGCCCCCACGGAAAGTGTTACTACGTCCACGGCTCCTCCGGCCAGAATCTCCTGCTCGTTGGCAACGGCACCGGCGCCGCTCCTCTGATGGGCATCGTCCGCGACGCTCTCTTTTCCCACCACAAGGGAAAGATCCTGCTCTTTCACGGCAGCCGCTCCGCCGAAGGTCTGTATCTGCACAAGCAGTTCCTGAAGCTGGCCCAGCGCCACTCCAATTTCCAGTATTTTCCCTGCGTCTCCGGCGAGGACGTTCCCAAGGGATACCATCGCGGCCGCGCCCACAAAGTCGCCCTGGCCCGTTGTCCCTCGCTCCGCAACTGGCACGTTTATGCCGCCGGCCATCCCCAGATGGTCGCGGATGTGGAGACCGCCGCTCTGCGCGCCGGCGCCACCCGTTCCGAAATTCACGCCGACCCGTACGAAATGCGCGATGCTTTCGAGCTCCCCTCCGGTGGCGCAACGACCATGAAAAAGAAGGCGCCCGAAGTGGTCCACGCCGGCTCCAGCCTGGCCAAGAAGCACACCGTGCCCTCCGAAGCCGACCTGGAGCTGTGGAAGGCTCTCGGAGAAGGCAAGCTGCTGAATGAGATTCTCACCGACTTCTACACCCGCGTTTTCGACGACCCCGTCCTGGCTCCGTATTTCCGCGGCATCACCAAGGATCGCCTGATTGGCCAGGTCTTTTCCTTCATGCGCGACGCTTTCTCCGGCGAAAAACAGTATTTTGGCGCCCACCCGCGCACCTCCCACCACTGGATGGTCATCTCCGACGAAATCTTCGACCACCGCGAAAACCTCATGATGAAATGCCTGGTCAGCCACGGCCTGCCGCAGAAGCTCATCACCCGCTGGCGCAAATTCGAGGAAACTTTCCGCGGTGATATCGTGAAGTCCGAGCCCTGGAAACTGGTGGTCAATGGCGTCGAGGTGCCCCTCGACGGCTTCGGCGAGATCGAAGTCACCGTGGGCTCCATGTGCGATGGCTGCCAGCGCGCCATCAACGTCGGCGAAAAGGTTCGTTACCATCTCCGCCTGGGCATGACCTATTGCGTGGAATGTTCCTTCACCAATCCGGAGATTGTCCCGGCCGGCCAGACGTCCTCGGCGTAATTGGCCATTCTGGCGTGTCTTCGTTACGTTCCAAACTGTTCGGCGCGCACATGGTCCTCGCGGACTCCCAGCGCCTCCAGCAGCTCCTTCACCTCGCGCACAAACGAACTGCGCCCCGCCACGAAGACCGCGTCGCGCTTCCCGGCCAGCAGCGGCTGCAAGTCCGCCGCGGTCAGTGCCCCGCGAATATGATAATCGCGCCCCAAGTCCTCACCCGGCTGCGGCTCGCTGTAGGCGAAGCGCACCTTCAATCGTTCCCCCGCATCGCCGGCGAGGGCCTGCAGTTCTCCGCGCAGCGGCTGCGTCCGCCCGTTGCGCACGGCATGCACGACGCAAGCCGGAATCTTCCCCGGCGTCCCTTTCCAGTGCTGCAGCATGCTGATGATGGAAGCGATCCCAATCCCCTCGGCGATGAACAGCAATCCCGTGCAGTCATCGCTGACTTCATCCAGCGTAAACGTGCCCCGCGGCGCGGCCACGCGGATCTTGTCCCCCGGTCCCAGACTGCGGTAGAGCCGCGAGGAAACCAGTCCCTCCGGCAGCGCCGGGTCCGGGGCGGCCTTCATCTGCACGGTGATGCGGTAGGCCGAGAGGTCCCAAGGACTGCTGGAAATGGCGTAGGCGCGCCGCGCATCGTCCTCAACCGGCGAAGGCCGCAGCGCCAGCGTCACGTACTGTCCCGCGCGGAAGGGCGCCAGCGGCCTTCCGAACGGGCAGCGCAACTGGAACGAAGCCACTCCTTCGCAATCATCGATTCGCCGCTCCACTTCCAGTTCCCGCAGCCCCAGCCAGCCCTCCGCCGTCTTCGCTCTTTGCAGCTTCTCCTTCAGGATCACGCGCCACGGCTCGATCAGATGCCTGCTTTGCAGCAAAAACTCCAGTCCCTCCACGTCCCAGTAATCAATCAGCGCGATGCGCACGAAATCATCCAGCGTCGGCGAGCCGCTATCCTGCTCCAGCATTTCCACCGCGTCTCCCGCGCTCACTTCGCCTTCTTCCAGCACTCGCAGGTAGTAGCCCACCCGCCGGCTGCGCAAAAACGTTCCCGCAAACCGCAAACCCATGCGCACGTTCAGCTTGCGGCAGGGAATTCGCGGCTGCGTCACCTGCAAGACCGCCGTCCCGCAGCGCAGAACGTCCCCCAGGCGCACGTGCGACTCCAGCAATCCCGTCGCCGTCAGATTTTCCCCGAATTGTCCGTAGGGAAACGGCTCGCGCCCCAGTTGCCGCTGCCACACCGCATAGTGCTCGTACGGATAAATGTGTATGGCATGGTTGGCCGCGCCAAAGCGCCGCGGCTCGATGCGCACGTCGCCCGCCAGTCCGTTCAGCCCAATGCGCTGCGGCCCCTGCGCCGGCCTCTTGTCGATCCCCGTCTCCACGCTCCTGCCGGACACCTCGATGCTTTGCGGCACGGCGATATTGACCGACAGTATCCTCATGGAACCTTGTTCTTCCCCCGCGCGGGCGCCGCGGAAACCCCGTGCTATTCTTCGCTGGCGCTGCTATTCAGGATACCACCGGTCGGGTGCGGACTTTCCGCCCCGCTTCCGCTCAGGATGGAAAATGAAAAAACTGCTTGAAGCCGCGCTGGCCGGCGAGCCTTGGTCCCTCAGCGGCCTGGTCTTCGGCCTCGATGACGCCCTCGACGAGGAAGGCCGCCCGCTGCACGAGCGCCGCGCCCCCAGCGCCACCAAGACCGGCGTCCCCATGGAGTTGCAGGCCTGCCCCTACCACGACGAACGCCGCGGCCAGCCCATGAACGTTTCCGCGCTCGAACAACTCCTCCGCTATTTTCCCGCTGCCGCCGCCAATGTCGTCTCCTTTCGCGGCATGACCGGCAAAATCGATCGCCCCTGGGAAGGCATGCTGCTCTCGCTCCTGGACCTGCTCTCCTCCCCCACGCTGCAGTTGCTGCAAGCGCGCGATCCGGACTGCCGCGTCTCCGGACTCGGCGCGGCCGACTACAAACTAGCCGCCGGCTATTTCGACGCTCTTCGCCGCATCCTGGACCTCGATGCCCGCGGGAAAACGGTTCCCGCCACCGCCGCTGGCTTCCTCGATTTCGTTCGCGAGCATCGCCTCCTGATTGGCCCCAGCGAAGCCTGCGCCGGTCCCTGGGAGCACATTACCGCCCTCTCCCGCCTGTTCCTCGACGCCGCACCCGCGCCAGTGCCGCCGGACACGCTGCGCGTAGAAGTGGCCCGCACGCTGGCCGCTCAAGTGCGCCTGGGAATTGCCTGGAAACTCGTGGATGAAGCCGCGGAGTGGTCTCTGATCGCCGCGCCCGGCGCCGAAAACCTCCTGCGCCCGCGCAATCACGTCGTCACGCAGCGCCTTGCTGACCGCAGAGCCGTGCGCGCCGCGGTGCCGCCGGCCAACCCCGCGCAAATCGTCTCCGCTCTTCCCGAACTCTCCGATGCGCTCGGAGGCTCTTCCTTGAAGAAGGCGCTGGAAGCCTGGGCCGCCAAGGGCGCCGCCGGCGATGCGATGGTCGCCGCTCTCGATGAACTGCTGGCCAAGGGCGACGGCGGCTTTGAAATTCCCGGCCCCGCCGAAAAAGCCGCCTGCGCCCGCCGCGTCGCCGATTTCCTCGTTCTCTACCGCTGCTTCGTCGCCGCCCAGTGGCGGCTGGAATGTTCCCTGCGCGAACGCCTCGGTTTTCCGCAGGACGCCGGAGTAAAATTCAGTTCCGCGGTTCTGCCGTTTTCACACTGCCTGTCCTGGGTGGAAACCATCTCCGGCCATAAAGTGAATTGCGCCTCCGCAGCCCTTCCCGAAATCTCCCTGCACCATCATCGCCGCACGGTTGTGCTCATCCCCGCTGGCCCGTGATAATTCCGGATGGCAGCGCTTCCAACCACCCGGAAATGATTGGGGGGGGGGCAAAACCCTTTTGCAATGGCTTTGCTTCTTCAGTGATCGGCAGGCGGTTTGCCGGGCGCCGGCTGGTTCCGCGCGGGGGGAAACCAGGGTGTGGCCATGGCCCGCTCGTACTCTTCGTGCGTGATTTCATCGCTGCTCAGGAGCTTTTTGAGGACCACCGCGCGGTTGCGCATTGCGGTATCCAGGTCGAGAAACGGCTGGCGGCGCCGCGGGTTGGGAAGCAGTCCCGCGAGCATGGCCGAATCGGCCCAGGTGAGAGCGGAAGCGGGCTTGCCGAAATAAGTGCGCGCCGCGGCTTCCGCGCCGGTCACGCCTTCTCCCCAGTCGGCGATGTTCAGATAAATTTCCAGAATCTGTTCCTTGGTGAGAATGTTCTCCAGCCGCCAGGCTAGCACCGCCTCGCGCATCTTGCGGCGGATAGTCTTCTCCTGCGAGAGAAAAAGATTCTTGGCCACCTGCTGGGTAATGGTGCTGGCCCCGCTGGCATATTTCCTCTGGCGCAAGTCCATGCGGACGGCCGGGAGGATTTCCCGGAAGGCGATGCCGTGATGGTCGTCGAATCCCGGGTCTTCCCAGAGCACCACGGTGGTTCGCAGCTGGGTGGAGATGGTCCACAGGGGCGTCCAGGAAGGGACCGCTCGCGCGGAATAGCGGTCCAGCAGTTCCGTGCGCAGTTCCTCGCCCGCGGGCAGGCCGCGGAAGATCCACAGCCAGCCGCTGCCCGCCAGCACGATGAGAAGTCCGGCGGCGGCTGCCAGCCGCGTCTTGAAGCTACTCCTCTTCTTCATTGTAGCGATTGCGTTTCTTCCTGTGCCATTCCGACCAGAAATAGGAGTAGCCTTTGCGGCCCTGCATCATGTATTCGATGGCCCCGGGCCCGAACTTCAGGATCATGCTGAGCGCCCCGCCCAGCCCGGGGCTGGGCATGTCCGCGGTCACTATTCTCGCGCTGACGATTGCCAGATAGCGGTTGCCCTCGATCAGCTTGCCCTTCGGGTGCGGACCGCAGGCGCGGATCGGCCGGATGAAGAAAGTGGATACTCCCCCCTCATCGGTTCTCGTGCGAAATCCCCCCGCGGTATTGGTGATCATGGGTTTGCTGCCTTCCAGCATCACGTCGGTGGCGGCTTCAAAGTCGGGAGCGAGGTACGGCTCGAAGTCCCACCACAGTTCCACGCCCTGCACCGCTCCGTTCACCGGCATCTTCTTTCCCGCCAGCCACCCGCACTTCAGCACTTCGTCGGAGACTCCCTGGCTATCAAATGTCACTTTGGCTTCGATCCCCGCGAGAAAGTTGGGCATCTCCTTGTTGATCATATGGATGTGATGCGGGCTGGGGGTCACCTTGATGGTGATTCCGTATAGTATGAGCAGATCCCCGGCGGCCTGCACGACGCCCGTGACCTTACCGACCGTCCCGGCGACATGTTCCAGGGCCTCCGCGCCCACTTGCTTGGCGGTTTCCTCGCCCACGTCCACGCCAATGTCCACGGCGCGTCCCCATCCTTCCTTGGTTCCGTCGCCTACAATGTCCTCGCAGCCCGCGGCATGCACCGCCGGCAGGCTCAGCCAGGGGAGGGAAAAGGAATGGTTGGCGGCGGATTTGCCCGGACCATTGCGCGGGCCGATCGCATAATCCAGGGCCAGCAGCCAGGTCTGAATGGGGTCGAGATACAGCTTGTCGTGCGGCTTGGTCTTGATCTCGTCGAGCGTGTAGGGAAGGATCTGGTGGCGCGCCAGTCCATCCACCAGCAGGATCAGGAAACTCATGGGGTCATCGGGCTTGGCGGCCGCTTCGCGGTAGCGCCGCTGAATGACCTCGGCGAGTACGGGCTCCAGCTTCTCTGGCGCGGGCATCTCCAGCAGCCCCTTGCCAAAGACAAGACTCTGGCTGGAGAAAGACGCGATATTGCGCGTGAAGAAGGCGTGCGCCAGGATCTTCCACTGGAAATCGTAAAGGAAGAAATCCTTGTCGTTGCGTTCGGACCCGGCCAGGATTCTCTGCCCGTCGGCGCGGTAAACCCCCAGATGAATCGCGCGGAAGACGTCCAGCAGCCGCTGCTGCACTTCCTCCTCGCTGCGCGCTTTGTAGAGCTGATTGGCCAGAATGTAGGAGGGATTCGATCGCAGGGCGTGCGAGAGGTAGGGATTGACCTCCCGGACGGGCTCGCCCAGATCGGGATAGACTTTTTCCCGGGTCAACGCCCAATAGGAACCGCCCGCGATGCCCGCGATCAGCAGCGGCGTGAGGATCAGCGCCGAGGCGAACTTCAGCATGGTCATCGAAGGCATGGACTTGCTCAGGGCCAGCGAGGCGTCGAGAGCCTCCTGCGTGGCGGTTTGCCGCTGCGCAATGGCCAGGGCTGCGCCCATGGGTTCGCCGATTGCGGGCTCCGCGGATTTCGCCGCGAAGAGAGCCGCGCCCAGCTGGGTGAAGCGTTCCGCGCGATTCTTATCAATGTTCCCGGTTTCCTTGCGCACGCTCTGCATTCGCGCGGCCGCCGCCTTCAACTGCTCGTCCAGCGGAGCAATCGCCGCGGCGCGTTCCTGCTCGATGCGCTTCAAATCGGCGGTGTAGCCCTGGCTCTCCTGTGTCAGCCGCTGCGTCTCCGCCGCGGCCGCGGGAAGCCCCGCTTGCGCCGCGGAGATCTGTCCCGGCAGCGCCTCCTGCTCCGCGAGAAGCGGCGCGCGCTTGCCCGCCTGCTGGGCGTCGGGCGCGGCGCCCGGCTTATCCAGCGCCGCCAGTTCCGCGCCAATCGCGGCGCGGCGCGCTTCCAGCCGCTGCACGGTTTGCTCCATCCCGGTCTGTTTGGCGCGCGCGGCGCTCAGGGAATCGTCCGCCGGGCGCTTCTTGTCCTCGATGGCTTTGCGCTGCGCCTCAAACTTCGCGTTTTCCGCGCCCCGCTGCTCCGTCAGCCGCTGCTCCTCCGCCTGCAAGTTCTTGCTGGCGCTGTCCAGCGCGCCCGCGTCGCGGTCCATCTGCGTAAGCTGCTGCCGCAGGTCGGCAAACGCCGAAAGGTCCATCTGCTGCTTCCAGGCCTGCTCACCCAGGTTCCTCTGGGCCTGCGTCATCTCCTCGTGCTGCTTGCGCAACTGGCCCTTCCAGCGCCGGCGCTCCATCTTTCTCTTTAGTTCGCTCCAGCCATTACGGATAAAGGCGAAGGCCATGGACGGTTCTCCTGATGATTGGGGTCCAACAATGGATTGAGTCTACAGAAAAAAGGCAATCGGAAATAGCCGGGAAATGTTTCATGTGCTCTTGACCATGATTCCCTAAAGAAGCACGTATCCCAGCCGCAGGAAGCCCCGCGTCGTGGGTACTACAGATGGAAGAACCGGAAAAGCAGGAAAATCCCGGAGCCGAAGAGGGCCGCGCCGGGAATCGTAAGCACCCAGGCCCATACGATTCTCTGCGTGACTCCCCAGCGCACGGCGGAGAGCCGATGCGAAGCCCCCACGCCGACAATCGCTCCGGTAATCGTATGCGTGGTGCTCACCGGAATGCCGAAATGCGCCGTGCCCAGCAGTGTCAGCGCCCCGGATGCTTCCGCGGCGAATCCCCCGAAGGGGTTGAGCTTGGTGATGCGCTGGCCCATGGTCTTGATGACCCGCCATCCGCCGGCCATCGTGCCTCCGGCCATCGCCAGGTAGCAGCAGATGAGCACCCAGTTGGGCACGTCGTAGGTCTTCATCATCCCGCCGGCCACCAGCGCCGTGGTGATGATGCCCATGCCCTTTTGCGCGTCGTTGGCGCCGTGGCCCAGGCTATAACCCGCAGCGGAGAAAAGCTGCAACCGGCGAAACCAGCGGTCCACTTTTTGCGGCCGGTGGTTCCGGACGGCCCAACTGGTGATGATGCTGACCAGCAGGCTGACGATCAGGCCAATGATGGGCGCCAGGAAAATGAAAAGCACCGGCATGGTCCAGCCGCCCAAAACCAGCGCGCGGAATCCCGCGTAGGTCACGGCCGCGCCGCCATATCCGCCCATCAAGGCGTGCGAGGAGCTGGTGGGCAGTCCCAGGATCAGCGTGATCATGTTCCAGATGATGGCCCCCAGCAGCCCCGCCAGCAGCACGTTCGCATTCACCATTTCGATGTGCACCAGGCCCTTGCCGATGGTCTTGGCCACGGCGGTGCCAAAGAGGAATGCGGCCACGAAATTCCAGAAGGCCGCCCAGGCCACTGCGCGGAACGGCGTCAGCACCCGCGTCGAGACGATGGTGGCGATGGAGTTGGCCGCGTCGTGCCAGCCGTTGGAAAATTCGAAGAGCAGGGTCAGGACAATGATGACGCCCACCAGCCCCAGGCTGCCCAAGCTGGCCAGGTTACCCATGGCAGGGCGCCTCGCGGGCCAAGAGCGCATCGAAACGATGAGAAAGGTGTGTTTTCATGGGGGCGGCGTCCGCTCAGGCGTTCTTCAGCGTGATGGTCTCGATCACGTTGGCCACGTCCTCGCACTTATCCACCGCGGTCTCGATGACCTCGAAAATCTCTTTCCACTTGATGATCTGCACGGGATCTTTCTCTTCGTCGAAGAGCTGCGCGATGAGCGTGCGGCACAGCCGGTCGCTCTCGTTCTCCAGGCGGTTGATCTCGATGCAATGCTGCAGCACGTGGTCGGGCTTGTTCAGTGAGTGAATCGCCGCGCTCACTCCATGGGTCGTTTCCTGCAGGATTTTGGCGAGCTCGATCGTGCCGGTGCGCACCGCATCCACGCGATAGAGCACGAACCGGCTGGCCCCGGCGTCAATCAGGTCCAGCACGTCATCCAGCTTCGAGCACAGCTCGTGAATGTCCTCGCGGTCAAACGGCGTCACGAACGACTGGTTCAGCTTGGTGAAAATCTGGTGCGTGATTTCGTCCCCGGCATGCTCGATGGCCTTGATGCTGGAGGCCTGTTCCGGCACCCCCGTATAGCGCGTCAGCATTTCGACCAGTGCGGACGACCCCGCCTGGATATTGGCCGCCTGCCTGACGAACAAATCGTAAAAATCCTCTTCGCGCGGGAGCAATCGGCGCAGGAAACCTGGCATGTCTTTGGCCCTCTCTTCGTGAACCCACCCGGAATCGCCAAGACTATAGCCGAGCGCGGCCCGCGAGACAAGCGGGAGGGGAAGACGGCAATATCCCTCAAAGTGACCCCACCTCCTGGCACTGACCTTGAATTTCGCAGGGTCCGTAAGCGCATTAATCCTGGATTTGGCTCCAGTCGGTATCCGATTCGACATCTGTTCCGGGTCACCGGCAGCTCGGAAGTATGATAGGTCCAGGAGCAGGAGTCGTGACCACGCGCCAACACAAGGTTCACACGCAACCCGGCCGAGCCGCGGTCCGGATCTTTGCCGTCAACGACCGCCTGAACCAGATCCTGATCGAAACTCTTGACCCTGCCGCCTGGAAAGCCAAGCCGCCCGGCAAGGCCCGTACCATCGCGGCGATCTTCACGCACATGCACAATGTCCGCACCAAATGGGTCAGGCTTACAGCTCCGCACCTCAAGGTTCCACGACAGCTCCACCGGGCGCACTGCACCCCGCGGCAGGCCCGCGCCGGATTGGCCGAAAGCGCCGCTCGCTGCGCGGAGATGCTCGCGGAAGCGCTCGGTGGTTCTGGAGGCCGCGTCAAGAAGTTTCGCAGAGACGCCTGGGCGCGTCCTTGGCCGGTTGGCATGGAAATGCTGTGCTACATGCTTGCTCACGAAGCCCACCATCGCGGGCAGGTGTGTCTGCTCGCGCATCAGCTGGGATTCCCGCTGCCGAACAAGGTGGCGTACGGTCTCTGGAATTGGGAAAAGCTATGGAAAGAGTGCGGGGCTCCTGGCGGCCCCGGCTGCGATTCTTAGCGGAATCGCTCAAGAGCGCAGGCCGACCAGGGGCACGCGGAAGGAGGCAGGTGGCAAGGCAGAGAAGTGCATCCGGCCAAAAAAAAGGCGCCCCGGTAAAGGGGCGCCTTTTTCCGTTTATGGAGCGTTGGACTAGTACATCCCGCCCATGCCGCCGGGGCCGGGAGCTCCGCCGCCAGCAGCTGCCTTCTTATCGTCTTCCTTCAGCTCGGCCACCAGCGCTTCGGTGGTCAGCATCAGGCCGGCAATCGAGGCCGCGTTCTGCAGAGCCAAGCGGGTGACCTTGGCCGGGTCGATGACCCCCATCTTGACCATGTCGCCGTAGTCGCCGGAGTCCGCGTTGAACCCGTAGTTCTCGTCCTTGGATTCGCGGATTTTCCCGATGACCACCGCGCCTTCATAACCGCCGTTGAGGGCGATCTGACGCGCCGGTTCTTCCAAAGCGCGCTTGACGATGTTCACTCCCACCGCTTCATCGCCTTCGAGCTTCAGCTTTTCCAGCGCGTTGATGCAGCGCAGCAGCGCCGTGCCTCCGCCGGGAACAATGCCTTCCTCGACGGCTGCGCGGGTGGCGTGCATGGCATCCTCGACGCGGGCCTTCTTTTCCTTCAGTTCGGTTTCAGTCGCCGCGCCCACCTTGATGACCGCCACTCCTCCAACCAGTTTCGCGAGCCGTTCCTGCAGCTTCTCGCGGTCGTAGTCGGACGTGGTGTCTTCAACCTGTACGCGGATCTGACGAACGCGGCCTTCGATCTCGGAAGCCTTGCCGGCTCCCTCGACGATGGTGCAGTTGTCCTTGTCGATGGTGATCTTCTTGGCGCGGCCCAGGTCCTCGATCTTCACGTTCTCGAGTTTGATCCCGAGATCTTCCGTGATGGCCTTGCCGCCGGTCAGGGTGGCGATGTCCTCGAGCATGGCCTTGCGGCGGTCGCCAAAGCCAGGAGCCTTGACGGCGGCGCACTGCAACGTCCCGCGCAGCTTGTTCACCACCAGCGTCGCGAGAGCCTCGCCCTCGACATCTTCCGCCACGATCAGCAGCGGCTTGCCCATCTTGGCAATCCCTTCGAGAAGCGGCAGCATGTCCTTCATGTTGCTGATCTTCTTCTCGTGGATCAGGATGCGGCAGTCTTCCAGGACGCATTCCATGCGCTCCGGGTCGGTGACGAAGTAGGGCGAGAGGTAGCCGCGGTCGAACTGCATTCCTTCCACGACTTCCAGCGTGGTCTCCATGGTCTTGGATTCCTCGACCGTGATGACCCCGTCCTTGCCGACCTTCTTCATCGCTTCGGCGATGATGCCGCCGATCTGCTTGTCGTTATTCGCGGAAATCGTGCCCACCTGGGCGATCATGTCGCCCTTCACGTCCCGGTGCAGCTTCTTGATTTCCTCGACCGCTACTTCGACCGCCCGTTCGATCCCGCGCTTCAGGGCCGTGGGGCTCGAACCGGCCGCTACCGTCTTCACGCCTTCGCGGAAGATGGCCTGCGCCAGCACGGTGGCCGTGGTGGTTCCGTCTCCGGCGACGTCGGAGGTCTTGGAAGCGACCTCGCGAACCATCTGTGCTCCCATGTTTTCCAGGGCATCAGGCAGCTCGATTTCCTTCGCCACGGTCACGCCGTCCTTGGTGATGATCGGCGCGCCGAACTTCTTTTCAATCACCGCGTTGCGGCCCTTGGGGCCCAGGGTGATCTTGACCGCATCCGCGAGGACGTTCACTCCTCGCAGAATGGCCTGACGGGAATTCTCTCCTGTTACAATTTGTTTCGCCATGCTTCTATATCCTCTCTCTGGTGACCGATTGGGTGGTCTACCTGAAATTCAATTGGAACTGCGTGGAAATACTGGGGTTGGTTGGGAAAAACTACTTCTTGGCGGCCTTGGCCGCGCCGCTCAGCTTGGCCAGGATCTCTTCTTCGCGAAGGATCAGGTACTCTTCGCCTTCGAGCTTGATTTCCGTTCCGCCGTACTTCCCGAACAGGACGCGATCGCCCGGCTTCACATCCAGCGGGATCAATTCGCCCTTCTCGCGACGGCCGGGGCCGACCGCGATCACTTCGCCCTCTTGGGGCTTTTCCTTCGCGCTGTCTGGGATGATGATGCCTCCCTTGACGCTTTCCTTCTCTTCGATGCGCTGCACGATTACGCGATCGTGGAGCGGGGTTAGGTTGACTGCCATCTTGCTCGTTCCTCCATGACTGATTTCAAATCCAGATACCAGCGTTCAAGTGCGCTTAGCACTCCTCGCCGTAGAGTGCTAATATAGTCAAATTCTCCCTCCAAGTCAAGTTTTTACAGGACACTCGATTGCTCCCTGTGGATTTCGTATAAAATATAAAGCCATTATTATGTGCATTATAGAAGGTGCAAGATTTTCCTTGCACTTGGCCTCTCCTTTGCTGTACTACTCTCTTTCGACCCGGCAAGGCTATTCGTTTTTCGACGGAAAGCAGGCTGATGGACGCACTCTTCTACGTCCGGCTGATGGGTGACACCGCGGGCACGCTACTCCAGCTTTTCTGGCTGGCGGTGATCCTGGCTCACCGGCGGCGGCGCAATCTCGAACGCGTCCTGTTCTTCCTGTGCTTCTCCCTGTTCCTCTATTATTCGGGCTCGCTTCTGGTAGTCAACGCGCAGATTCATTACCAGGTCATTCCGCCCGCCCTGAAAACCTTCGCCACGCTGATGATTGGCGCGGCTCTGTGCCTTCTGCCCCCCCTACTGGTGCAGATTCACGTCGAGTACGCGCGCATCCACGGCAGCCTGGGCAGCAGGAGCCTGCGCCAGGCCATCCTTGCGGTGGCCTACGCGCCGCTGCTCTATTTCGGCCTGGCGATCTATCCGCGTCTGATGGCCGCCGGGCGGCTGGATTTTCTCTTTCCGGAGAACTCCTTCGGCCCCGGCTACGGCCTGTGGCTGGCGGCGGCCATGGCCTTCGCCGCTGTCTGGCAGGTCCGCTTTGCAAGACGGTCCCCGCGCGCCGAGGGTTTTTTCCACTCCGTCTTCGCCGCTTTGCTGGTTGCCGCGGGACTCCTCGCGCTGTACCTGCACTTCTCGGGCGGCCCGGCAAATCCGGCGCTGAGCGCCAGCCTCGCCCTGCTTCCCATCCTGCCGCTTTCCGTTCTCGCCTATCAGGTCCACAAGTTCCGCTTCCTGCAGATTGGCGGGCAGAAGAACCTGCTCTATGCCGTCTCCGCGGTCTTCCTGGCCATCCTCTATCTCAGCTTGGTGCGCCGCGTGGGCATCTGGATGGAGCCCGTGCTTCCTCCGGAGGCCACCTCGGCTATCCTCCTCTTCGCCCTGCTCATCTTCGTCGAGCCGCTGCAACGCCTGCTCTCCGGCCGCTTGCGCGCCACTCTGCACGAGCAAGTGGACCTCTTGCAGCGGACCAGTTCGGAAATTCAGGAAGTCGCCCGCCAGGGCTCCTTGTTCGCACTGACCCGCTTCGTCGAGCAGCGCGTCAAGGAAGTCTTCGGTCTGGCCCACGTCCGCCTCGAACTCGGCCCTCCCGCCTCGCCGGATGCCAGCGGCGATTTCGGCTCCTACGCCCAGCGCTCCTTCTCCCTGCGCCGCGGCGCCGACCTCATCGGCACTCTCTACGCCGAACCCTACGGCGCCCTCCTTTCAGGAGAAACTCTCGCCGCCCTCGATTTCCTCTGCGAACAGCTCCCCGGCTCGCTCGAACTCTGCCGCCTCATCGAAGAAAAAGTGCAGTTGGAAAGGGAACTGGCCGAGCGCGAGCGCCTGGCTCTGCTCGGGCAGATGGCCGCCAGCATCTCCCACAATCTGAAAAATCCCCTCGGCTCCATCAAAACCATCCTCCAGGTGCAGTTGGAAGGCGCCGAGCTTCCCGAACGCCTGCGCGGCGAAACCCGCCTCATTCTCGAGGAAGTCAGCCGGCTTTCCGCCAAGCTCAATCAACTCTTGCAGTTCAGCCGCCCAGCCGTGCGCGCCGACCAATCCGCGGCCCACTGCGACGCTCGCGCGGTGGGCGAGGAAGCCGCGGGCATCCTGCGCCACGAAGCCGCCAGCCGCGGCATTCGCCTGGAAACCGATTGGCCGGACTCTCCCCTGCCCGTGGCCGCCAGCCGCGAGGCTCTGCGAGACATTCTCGCCAACCTGCTCGTAAACGCACTCGAAGCCGTCCCGGCCAACGGGCGCGTCCATCTGCGCATTGCGCGTGAAGGGGGAAGCATCCTGCTGACGCTCGAAGACGACGGCCCCGGCATCTCTCCGGAAATCAGCGCCCGCATCACCCAGCCGTTCTTCACCACCAAGGCCCAGGGCACCGGCCTCGGTCTGGCCATCGTCTCGCGCCGCGTCTCCGAATGCGGCGGGCGCCTCGATTGGCAAAGCCCCGTGCAAAACGGCCGGGGAACTCGCTTCCAGGTGACCCTGCCGCTGGCTCCGGAAGAAGCGCGCAAGGAAAAGGGGGAGTCTTGAGCCTGAAGACCATACTGATCGTGGACGACGAACCGGCGGCCCGCTACGGCCTGCGCCGCGCTCTCGAAGCCACCTACCGCATCGCCGAAGCCGAAACCGTCGCCGCCGCGCGCGCCGCTCTCCCTCAGGAGAAGCCCGACCTCATCCTGCTCGACGTGATCCTCCCCGACGAGGACGGCCTCTCCTTTCTTCGCTGGCTGCGCGAGCAGGGCAGCGCTCTGCCCGTGCTGATGGTTTCCGCTCTGGATACCGCCAAGCCCGCCATCGAAGCTCTGCGCCTGGGCGCCGCCGACTATCTCGTCAAGGGCTTTGAGCTGGAAGAACTTCGCCAGCGCGTCGCCAATCTCCTCAAGCTCACCGCGCTCGAACAGGAAAACGCCCGCCTGCGCCGTCAGGTTGCCGCCGACGGCCAGTTTGGCGCCATGATCGGCCGCAGCGAGGAGATGCGCCGCGCCTTTGAACTCGCCGACCGCGTCGCTCCCACTGACGCCACCGTCCTGATCCTGGGCGAGAGCGGCACGGGCAAGGACCTGCTCGCGCAGGAAATCCATAACCGCTCCGCGCGCGCTGAAAAACCTTTCGTGGCCGTCAATTGCGCCGCCCTGCCCGAAACCCTCATCGAATCCGAACTCTTCGGCCACGAGCGCGGCGCCTTCACCGGCGCGGCCCAGCAGAAAAAAGGCCGCTTCGAGCAGGCCGATGGCGGCACGCTCTTTCTCGACGAAATCGGCGACATGGGCGCCGTCACCCAGGCCAAAGTCCTCCGCGCCATCGAGAATCGCACCATCGAGCGCCTCGGCGGCACGCAGACCATTTCCGTGGACGTGCGCCTGATCAGTGCCACGCACCGCGACCTCCCCGCCGAAATCCGCGCCGGCCGTTTTCGCGAGGACCTCTTCTACCGCTTGCGTGTAGTCAGCATCGATCTCCCTCCATTGCGCTCTCATAAAGACGACGTCCCCCTGCTGGCCGAAGCTTTCCTCAAACTGCACGGCGAACGCATGGGCCGCCGCGCCCGCTTTTCGAAAGAGGCCCTCGCCGCTCTCGAAAACTATTCCTGGCCCGGCAACGTGCGCGAACTGAAAAACGCCATCGAGCGCAGCCTGGTGCTCTGCCCCGGCGATCTGATTGGCCCCGGCGATCTCTCCGCCGAAATCCTCTCCGGCGAGCGCCTCACCGGAAAACCTGGATCGGCCGGAGGGGAAGCGTGGTTCGCGGAAACGGATTTCCGGGAAGCGCGCAGGAAGTTTGAAATTGCTTATCTGACGCAGCAGCTCGCCTCCCGGAAGTGGAACGTCTCCCGCACCGCCGCGGCCATCGGCCTGCACCGCCAAAGCCTTCAGGAAAAGCTGCGCGAGCTGGGCATTCGCCGCCCCGGTCTCGAAGGCACGGAAACCGCGGAAGCCGATGGGGAAGCAGGGAATGATGAGTAGCGGCGCGGCATTGGCCGGCTACGTTCAGGCCGGCGGGGCCAGCTCCCGCTTCGGCAGCGACAAAGCCCTGGTCGAACTCGATGGAAAACCCGTGCTCCTGCGCGTGACCGCGCTCGTTGCCTCCATCACCGGCAGCGCCAGCGTCGTGGCTCCCGCGGGGCGCTATGAAGGGCTGGGTGTAAACGTTGTGCCGGACCGCTGGCCGGGCGCGGGACCGCTCGGCGGCATCGTCACCGCGCTTCTGCACACCGCGGAGACGGACCCCGCTTGCCCGTGGAACCTCATCGTCGGTTGCGACCTTCCGTTCCTCACCGTCGAGTGGCTCGCCTTCCTCGCCGATTGCGCGCAGCGCAGCGCGGCTCATGTGCTCCTGCCGCTTTCTTCCGAAGGACCGGAGCCTTTGTGCGCCTGCTACCGCACCTCGGCGGCGCCGGCGCTGCAGGCGGCGCTGGCCGCGGGCGAGCGCAAAATCCAGCGGGCCATGGCAACGCTGGCCGTGGAAACGCTTGACGAGTCGCGCTGGAAAAGGTTTGATAGCGCGGGGCGTTTATTCCTGAATATGAACACCCCGGCGGACCTCCAGCGGATTCGCACCCCAGGGGAAGAGGGAAAGAGTTGAACCAGCCGTTTTTCGAATTTCGCGCCGTCTGCAAATCCTTCGACGATCACCTGGTTCTCGACCGCGTGAGCTTCGCCGTTGAGCGCGGGGAGACCTGCGTCATCATGGGCCGCAGCGGCGTGGGCAAATCCGTGGCTCTCAAGCACATCATGGGCTTCCTGCAGGCCGATTCCGGCCAGGTCCTCGTGGACGGCCAGGACGTCACCCATTTTTCCGAGGACGAATTCGCCTCTGTGCGCTCCAAGATCACCATGGTCTTTCAATCCGGCGCGCTCTTCGACTCCCTCACCGTCGGCGAAAATATTGCCTTCCCTTTGGCCGCGCACCGGACGCTCGATGACGATGCCATCGATGCGCGCGTCCAGGAACTCGCCGAAATGCTGGAAGTTGCCGACCAGCTCGATAAACTCCCCAGCGAACTTTCCACCGGCATGAAGCGCGCCGTGGCCATCGCCCGCGCCCTGGCCCAGAATCCCGACGCCATTCTCTACGACGAGCCCACCACCATGGTCGATCCCATCATGGCCGGACATATGAGCGACCTCATCGTGCGTCTGAAGGAAAAATTCCATAAGACCTCCATCGTCGTCACTCACGACACCCACCTTGCTAAAAAACTCGCCGACCGCGTCGTCTTTCTTCAGGATGGCCGCGTCTCCTTTTTCGGTCCCTGGGAACAGTTCGAGGACTCCCCCGACGCTTTTCTTCGTAATTTCCGCATGCAGGACGAACTCATCCCCGCTCTGGACGTGACCCTGTGAGTAATCAGCCCTCAAGCAACGAATCCGTTCCCCAGTTGCGCCGCGAAATGGGCTTCTGGGACGTCCTTCTCTTCAACATCGCCGCCGTCCTGGGTCCCCGCTGGGTTGCCGCCGCGGCCCACAATGGCCCCTCCTCCATCAGCCTATGGGTCATCGCCGCCCTCTTCTTTTTCGTTCCCACCGCTCTCGTCATCACCGAGTTGTCCACCCGCTTTCCCCACGAGGGCGGTCTCTACGTCTGGTCCAAGGAAGCCTTTGGCGATTTTCACGGCTTTGTGGCCGGCTGGTCCTACTGGGTCTATTCGTTTTTTTATTTTCCCGGACTGTTGCTCGCCAGCGCCGCCATGGCTGCCTACGTCGGTGGCAGTTCCTTCGGCTACCTGGCGCAGAGCCGCACCTTTCTCCTCTGCGGATCCTTCGTCCTTTTGTTTGTGGCTGTGGGATTGAACCTGATCGGCTTAAATATCGGCAAATGGCTGCAAAACGCCGGCGGCGTCGGCACTTACCTGCCTCTGATGCTGTTGGTGTTCACCGCGGCGGTGGTCCGCTGGCACCACGGCTCAGTCACGCACTTCACCGTGCACAACATGCTTCCCGTCTGGAACTGGGACACGGTCAATTTCTGGTCGCAGATCGCCTTCGCCTTTACCGGACTGGAACTGGTCTCCGCCATGAGCGGCGAAATCCGCGATCCCCGCCGCACCCTGGCCCGCGCTATTCTCGGTTCCGGCGTGCTCATCGCCGTGATTTACATTGCCGCCACCGTCGCCCTGCTCATGCTCCTTCAGGATGTTCAGGTGGACGCGAAATCCGGCGTCTTCCAGGCTTTGGCCGTCGGCACCGGCGTTCTGAAAGTGGGGGTCATCGGCATGTTTGCGGCCCTGCTCGCCGCCGTGGGCAACGCCGGCGGCATCGGCACCACCGTTGCCGGTATCTCCCGCGTCCCCTTCGTCGTTGGCGTGGACCGCTATCTCCCCGCCGCCTTCGGCAAGATTCATCCGCGCTGGCGCACACCCTATGTCTCCATCCTCGTGCAGGCCGCGATCACCGGAATCGTGCTCCTGCTCAGCCAGATCAACGAGACCGCCAGCAGTTCCTACCAGATTCTCGTGAGCGCCGCCGTGATCCTCTACTTCATCCCGTTTCTCTATATGTACGCCGCCGTGATCAAGCTGGCGGCCCGCCCGGACCGCGGTGAAAACGAACACCACGTGCTCGTTCCTGGCGGAAAGCTGGGCGTCTGGCTGTGCGGAGGTCTGGGATTTGCCGTTACTCTCGCCAGCATCGTCTTTTCCATGATTCCGCCGGGCGAAACCAAAAACAAGCTACTCTTTGAAATTAAACTGCTCGGGGGCTCCGCGATTGCCGTGGGCATCGGACTGGTTCTCTACTGGCTCGGGGCGCGCGCCAAGCGGCGCGAAGAGAGCATGCGCGGCTCCTGAAGAGACCCGGGGACTCCCTAAAACCCTTGTTCGATTAATTTTTCCATCGTGAGGTTCGCCCGCGGCCCGCCCGCACGTGCCTCCAGATAGCGTTCCACGTATTTCCCCAGCACATCCCCTTCGAGATTCACCGCGTCGCCCGGCCGCCGGTCGCGAATAATCGTGTTGGCGTAAGTGTAGGGAATCACCGCAATCTCCGCCACGCGCCCGTCCCACCGCGCCACCGTCAGGCTGATTCCGTCAATCGTAATCGATCCCTTGGGCACGATGTAGCGCGCGAACTCCTGCGGCACTTCCACGCCCCACCACCAGTTTTCCCCTTCGGGCGTCAGGTGCGTGACCCGCCCGACGGTGTCCACATGCCCCAGCACGAAATGCCCGCCGAACTCCTTGCCCGCCGTCAGCGGCTGCTCCAGGTTCACCCGCGTTCCTTCGCGCAAGCCGCCGCTCTCCGCCCCAAACGATGTCTTGCGTATGGTTTCCCCGGACAAATCGGCGGAAAATTTCTCCGCGTCGCAGGCCACCACCGTCAGGCAGCAGCCGTTCACCGCCACGGAATTGGCGATGGCCAGCCGCGCGGCCAGCCCCGGCGCATGAATCGTCGCGCGCCCGCCCTCGCCGCCCAGCTTCAGCGCCTCGATCGTTCCGGTATGTTCAATGATTCCCGTAAACATCGCGCAGATATCCCTCGATGAAAAAATCCGTGCCGAACTGCCGCAGCCGCACTCCGCTCATGGCCGGCTGCGTGATCGCCCCGCGCGCAAACGGCACTCCGGTCTCTCCCGCCACGCGCGGCGCGTAAAACAGCGCCAGCTTGTGCACCACTCCCGCGGCCAGCGCCGCTCCGTTCAGCGCGCTGCCCGCCTCCAGCAGCACGCTGAGAATATCCCGCCGCCCCAGCTCCTGCAAAACCTTTTCGAATGGAATCCGCCCGCGCTTCCCCCGCAGCGAGATCACTTCCACTCCCGCCCGTTCCAGTTGCCGCGCCTTCGCCGATTGGCGGTCCGCCAGCGTGAACACCAGCAGGTCGTGCCCGGCCGTTTCCACGATGCGCGAGCGCAGCGGCAGCCGCAGTTTCGAATCCAGCACCACCCGCAACAGCGGCCTCCGCCGCGGCTGCCCGCTGCGGTCGGTCATCTGCGGGTCGTCGGCCAGCACCGTGCCGATGCCCGTCAGCAGCGCATCGTTCGCATGCCGCATGCGGTGCACTTCCGCGCGCGACTCCTCGCCCGTAATCCACGTCGCGCTGGCCTTTTTCTTTTTCGCCTGTGGCAGCGCCAGTTGCCCGTCCAGCGTCAGCGCCGATTTCAGCGTCACATACGGCTGCTTCGTGCGGATCCAGCATGCGAACGCTTCGTTCAGCCGCCGCGCCTCTTCCTCCAGCACCCCGTGCTCGGCTTCAATCCCCGCTCCGCGCAGCTGCCCCATCCCTCGCCCCGCCACCGCCGGGTTGGGATCGCGCATCGCCGCCACCACGCGCTTCACTCCGGCGGCAATCACCGCGTCGGTGCACGGTCCGGTGCGCCCCGTGTGGCAGCACGGCTCCAGGCTCACGTACAGCGTCGCCCCGCGCGCTTTCTCTCCCGCGGACTTCAGCGCCACGATTTCCGCGTGGCTCCCCGCGGCGTACTGGTGAAATCCCTCGCCCACCAGCTCGCCGTCGCGCACCAGCACCGCTCCTACCATCGGGTTCGGACTGGCCAGCCCGGCGCCCTTGCGCGCCAGCGCCAGCGCTCGCTCCATGAACGGAATGTCGTAACGCTCCATATCGTGATTTCCCAGATGCCCTCGAATGCCTAATCGAACAGCGAATCCACATACGTCTTCGCGTCAAACGGCGCCAGATCCCCGATTTGCTCCCCGGTCCCCACAAATCGGATCGGCAATCCCAGCTCGCGCGTAATCGCCACCACGATCCCGCCCTTGGCCGTGCCGTCCAGCTTGCTTAAAATAATTCCCGTCACGCCCACCGCCGAAGTGAACTCCCGCGCCTGCGCCAGCCCGTTCTGCCCCGTCGTCGCGTCCAGCACCAGCAGCACGTCGTGCGGCGCTCCCGGAATCACCTTGGCTGCCGTGCGCTTCATCTTTTCCAGCTCCGCCATCAGGTTCGATTTCGTGTGCAGCCGCCCCGCCGTATCCACGATCACCGCGTCCACCCCGCGCGATTTCGCCGCCGCCACCGCGTCAAAGACCACCGCCGCCGGGTCCGCCCCCGATTTCTGCTTGATCATCTCGATGCCGTTGCGCTGCGCCCAGATCTCCAGCTGCTCGATGGCCGCCGCGCGAAACGTGTCCGCCGCGCACAGCAGCACGCTGCGCCCCTCCTGCCGCAGCCGGTTGGCCAGCTTCCCGATGCTCGTCGTCTTCCCCGCGCCGTTCACTCCCACGATGAACAGCACCCGCGGCCCGTCCCCGTTGGCCGCCGCTCCCGCTCCCGCCGCCGCCGCGGAGTTCTCCGCCGCCTCGAAGATGCGCAGCAGTTGTGTCTTCAGCTCCTGCTTCACCTGCCCCGCGTCGCTCAGCGCCTCGCGGTCCATCTTCTCCCGCACCGCCTCCAGCGCTTCGCGCGTCGTGGCCACTCCCAGGTCCGCCGAAAGCAGCGCCGTCTCCAGCTTCTTCAGCAGCTCCGGGCCGATCCGCCGCTCGCCCAGAAATATATTTCCCGCCGCCTCCGAAATCGCCGCGCGCGTCTTGCTCACCGACTCCTTCAGCCGGCCTAGCAGCGACGGTTCCAGCTCATCCTTTTTCTTGAATAGTCCGAACATAGGCTTCCCGCAAGAGTATTGCGATAACACCAGATTGTATCAGAATCGGCGGAGCCGGCGCGGCAGGACCAGCGAGGTTGCATGCTGTTCCAGCATGGAGTATATAGAAGACATTCAGTAGGTGTGAAACGCTTCGCAAAGGCTAAAATGTTTTCCAGGTTCCGAGGAGGCTCCTGCCATGAAGAATTGCGCGAGTTGGCTTGCCCTGGCGCTTGTCACGATGCTCTGCGGCGTATCCGCGCTGACCGTTCTTTCCGTTCCCTCCGCCGCCCAATCTTCCACCGACGCCGCCATGAAGGAGTACGCCGACACCATTAAGAAAGGCGACGCCTACGCCGAGGCAGGGAACTACTTCGAAGCCGCCCTCTCCTACGAGAGCGCCGGCCGCATTGCTTACAACAATAAACTCAAAACCGACTCCGCCGCCCTCCAGAAAAAACTCACCCACGCCCGCGATGTCCGCGACGGCAAAGCCGCTCCTTCCTCGGCAGCCAGCGAGGAGGCCGACTTGAAAAGCGGCGTTTTATCCGTCGGCGCACCCGGACGCCACGCCGCCGGCGGTCCCACTTATTTCGTGCTCACCACCAAACTCGCCGATGGTCCGCGCCCGATCACCAGCCATAGCGTGCCCCAGGGCGACGCCTACGTTTTCGGCCCCGAGCATCCCTCTTCCCGCTGGAACGTTACCAACCCCTATCTTCCCGTGGACCGTAATTTCTTCTCGGCCATCTGGAAGATGGCCCCCGGCGCGGACGGCTCTCTCTACCTTGCCGCCGAGAGCATCGTGCCCGCCGCCGAAATGAAGCGTCAGCCGCGCTCCAACAAGGACTACTACGCGGACAACGGACTCGGCGTGTGGCGCGTGGCTCCCGATGGACAGGTCACTGCGTTCGCCGTGCGGCCCTATGGCACGCAACTGGGCTGGAAAAATGTGACGGCGATCTGCAATGTGCGGATCGAAGATGCGTGGCTCAGCATTGACCATTGGGGCGGCATGGTGGTGGACCCCGCCGGGGACGTCATCTTCAGCGACAGCGAATTGCACATGATCCTCAAGCTGCGCAAGGACGGCTTTGTCGAGCAGGTCGCCGGCGGCGGTCCCCAGGCCTGCAAGTACGACCGCTGGAAGACCCTGCAACAGGCCGGATCGCAGGACGGCCCCGCCAAGCAGGCCCTGTTCGATTCACCGCAGGGGTTGGCCTATGACAAGGAGGGCAACCTGCTGGTGGCCGACCTGCGAAGCTGCGCCCTCCGCCGCATTGACGCTGCGGGTAACGTCACCACCGTTCACAAGGGCTGTCGGTTCGACCCCAATATTCATGGAGATTACTCCAACGATATCCTGTATGCATTCCTCGCCGTGGACCCCGAAGGTTTGCCGGTTGTAGGCGCTACGCTCAACGTCCCGGGCGTAAACCTGTTCACCGGTCTTTACCGCTTCCATCCCGACGGCAAAGTCGAGAGGCTTCTGGAGGCCCGCATGCTCCCCTCCAAGCCCGGCCAGCAGAAGGTGGATTGGCTGACCGATTTTCACTACATTAACGGCACCCTCGTGATTGCCGACAAGGGCGATGAAATCGCCCCGCTGCGCGCGCTCCATGCGGGCAAGCTCACTAAATTTATGGGTGTGCAAGGTTCGGATGAGCATCGGGAAGACGTGGATGGACCCGCGGCCACCGCGCACATCTGGGGGCCAGGCGGTTTTTGCACCACCCCCGATGGCACGCTGTATATCATGCCCTACCACAACCGCCGCGCCGTCCGTAAAGTGGACCCCAAAACAAAAATCGTCAGCACCTGGGTCTACTGAGCCGGCCCGCAGCTCCGCTGGGGGCTCGGCATGCCGTGTCCCCAGCGATAGCGGCAGGGAATGGCCGTCCGCGCCGAACCCTCTGCCGGCGCCCTTCCCGAAAATGCGGGATAACATCAGGAATTGTCTGTTTGAAAATACGCGGACGTGAGGAACGCCGCTTTTAGCTCTTAACTTTCAACTGTTCCCGCTCACACCGGCACTTCCACCGCGGTCACCTTCAGCTTGCCCTTCTGAATCGTATTCTCCAGCGCCACCACCACCGTGCCGTCGAATTTCGTTCCCGCCAGTCCCTTGATCTTCCCCAGCGCGAAATCCGTATCCATGGCCGTCTGATACGGCCGGTTCGTCGTCATGGCGTCAAACGTATCGGCCACCGCGATGATTCTCGCCATCAGCGGAATCTGGTGCGCCTGCAATCCATACGGATAGCCGCGCCCGTCCAGATGCTCGTGGTGCAGTTCGATGCCCGGCAGCATGTCCTTGAGCTGCGAAACCGGGCGCATGATGTTCGCCCCCTTCACCGTGTGCTGTTTCATCAATTCGAATTCCTCGGCGGTCAGCGCTCCCGGCTTCTTCAGCACCCGGTCGTCCACCCCGATCTTGCCCACGTCGTGCAGCAGCGCCGAAATCTTCAGCCGGTCCAGGTCCGTTTCGTTCATCCCCAGTTCCTGCGCGATCAGCGTCGAATATTTCGCCACGCGTCCCGAATGGCCTCGCGTGTACGGGTCCTTTTCGTCGATGGCCGCCGCCAGCATCCGGATGGACCCCAGGAACAGCTCCCGGTTCTCTTCCGCCGCTTCCTTCAGCCTCTCGATGTACTCCTCGATGTCCCCGGCCATCTTGTTGAAGGTTTCTGCCAGCTCGCTGATTTCCGAAGCGCCATGCACTTCCGTCCGCTGCCGGAAATTTCCCGCGCTGATGGCCCGCGTCGAATCCGCCAGTCCGCGGATCGGATCGCTGATGCCCACCGCGAAAAAATACCCCACCACAATCGCCGCCACCGTCACCACCAGCATGAACAGCAGCGCCTGCCGGTTCAGTTCCGTCACTCCCGCGTCTTCCCGCGCCTGCTCCAGGCTGCGTTGCGCCACTACCGCCCAGTTGATGTCGGGAAGCGTGCTGTACGTCCCGATCATTTCCACCGGCCGGTTTCGCTCCTTCTGCGTAAATCGCATGTTGACCGTCGAGCGCAGTTCCTGCGGCAGCGAACGAATCTGCGCCACGATCGAGGATTGTTCGCTGAGATCCATCCCGGGCACCACGTCATTTCCCGACGGATGCGCCACCACGTGGCCGGAATGATCCACGATGAATACCGTGCGCCCGCGCACGCTCGTTTCCTTCAGCCTCTTCATCACAGGCTCCAGCGTCACCACCGCCGCCAGCATCCCCGCGAAATCGTCTCCCACCTTCAGCGGCACCGCCACGATAAACGCCGGGCTGTTCGTCGCCCCCAGCGCCAGCGGATCGCTCCGGTATTTCAGCGTCTGCGGCTGCTGGCAGGCTGCGAAGGCCCGCTGCAATGCCTTGTTGATGAAGGGATCCTGCTCCTGGTGGAAACTGCCCTGCGCCGCGCTCGTTCCTTTTCCGCTTCGCCCGATGGCCGTCAGATAGAGAAATGTGCTGCGGTTGCTGTCCACCAGATTTTCCAGCAGTTGCGTAACCTTCGGCGCCACCGCCGGATCATCCACGTTCTGCACCATGTCCGTCAGCGCCAGAATCTGCCTCTGGCTGATTAGTCGCTGCGTCAGATTCGTATCAAATAAATTAATTTCGTCCGCCAGCGACCGCGTCAATTCCGTTTGCTGCACGCCCTCGGTGTCCACCAGCTTGTCCTGGCTCATCTTCAACACCTGCCGATGGTACAGCGCCATCGGGAACGTGCTGACCAGCAGCATTGCGCCCAGCACCAGCCATAGCAGGCGCACCCGTCCCGATCGCAGTTTCTTCCAACGGTTGGCGAGAGTCGTTGACATATGATTCCCAATTGTACGCGGTATAATCTCCTCGCGGCTCGCGATGTGGCGTGTCTGTCACCGATTGCCAAATAGGACTGTAGTACTACTCCCTCTTCAGCGGCCTCTCCAGAATTGCCCGGATGGCTTCCCGTGCCGGTGTCTTCCCATGCAGCGTGGCATACACCTGCTCGGTGATGGGCATTTCCACTCCCAGCGAAATTCCCATCTCCCACATCGCGTCCGTCGAATGAATTCCCTCCGCCACCATGCGCATCCCCGCCAGGATCTCCCCCAGCGTCCGGCCCTTCCCCAGTTCGATTCCCACGTGCCGGTTGCGGCTCGGTCCTCCCGTGCACGTCAGCACCAGGTCGCCCAGCCCCGCCAGTCCGCGCAACGTTTCCGCCGCTCCTCCCAGCGCCACCGCCAGTCGCGTCATCTCCGCCAGTCCGCGCGTGACCAGCGCTGCCAGCGTGTTCGATCCCAACCCCATCCCCTGGCACGCTCCCGCAGCGATGGCGATCACGTTCTTCATCGCCCCGGCGTATTCAACGCCTTTAACGTCTTCGTTCGTGTACAGCCGCAGCGTCGGCCCGGCCAGCCGCTCCTGCAATCGCGCTGACAACTCCTCATCCCGGCACGCCAGCACTACCGCCGTCGGATCTCCCCGCGCCGCTTCCGTGGCGAACGACGGCCCGGAAAGCACCGCCACGCGCGGCGCAAACCGCGGCGCGAACACCTGCTCGAGCACTTCGCTCATCCGCGCATGCGTATGCAGTTCCAGCCCCTTCGTCGCGCTCACAAAGGCCATCTCCGGCCGCACATGCTCCAGCATTCGCGTGTACACGCCGCGCGCATGCGCCGATGGAATCGCGCACAGCACAATCTCCACTCCCGCCAGCGCCTCGCCTTCCTTGCTGGTCACCAGCACCGCTTCGGGAATTCGGTGTCCCGGCAGGTACGTCTTGTTCTCGCGCGTGCTCCGAATCTCCTCCGCCAGCTTTTCATCTCGCGCCCACAGCCGGACCTCGTGCCCCTTCCCGCTGCCCGCCTGCAAGATCGCCAGCGCCGTTCCCCAGCTTCCTCCTCCAAGTATCGCGATGCGCGTCATTCGCTTTTGTCCTTCTTGCGGCCCATCGCAAAGCGCGGCTCTTCGCCCGCCAGCAGCCGCCGGATGTTGGCCTCATGCTTCCCGATAATCAGCGCCCCCGCCAGCAAACTTCCCAGGCTCACCGCCACCGGCGGCGCATGGTGCGGCGCCCACAGCAGATAGACCAGCAGCGGCATCGCCGCCGCCGCCGCAATCGAGGCCAGCGCCACGAACCTCCACACGCTCACCACGAACGCAAACACTAAGATCGCCGCTCCCATCGCCGCCGGGCACAGCATCCCGAACACTCCCGCCGCCGTGGCCACTCCTTTTCCTCCCTTGAATTTCAGCCACACCGGAAAGCAGTGCCCCGCCATAGCCGCCAGCCCCGCGGCCATCCTCCACTTCGCGCTGCCGCCCATGAGCGCCCCCGCCATCCACACCGGTAGCGCCCCTTTCGCCGCATCCAGAATCAGCGTCAGCACCCCCGCCCACGCTCCCGCCGCCCGCGCCACGTTCGTCGCTCCAATATTTCCGCTGCCCACGCGGCGCACGTCTTTTCCGCTGAATACTTTTCCCAGCAGCAGCCCGAAGGGAATCGAGCCGCTCAAATACCCGGCCAGAGGAATCGCCAGTTGCATCAGGAAGGTCTGGTCCATCACGCCCCGCCCCCGGCTGCGTTCAACGGCCAGCAGGCCAGCCGCGTGTATTTCGATCCCGCCGCCTGCAGCTCGCTCTGGAACAGGCAGAACTCCCGCGCCGTCTGCCGCCCGTGGCTCCGCCCGCCATACTCCTCCAGCGTCTCCTGCAATTTTTTCGAATTTCCCGGCCCCTGCGGAAATCGCGCCACCGTCACATGCGAGGAAAATTCCCGCTGCTCCCGCGCGAATCCCAGCGGCTCCAGCGCTTTCTCAATCTCCGCCGCCAGCCGCTCCAGCTCCGGCCCCGCCGCCGCGTCCACCCACAGCACCCGCGCCCGCCGCGCCTCCGGAAAACAGCCCAGCCCGCGAAACTCAATCTCTACCGGCGCACTCCCCCGCACGCCCGCCAGCGCCGCGCGAATCCCTTCCATCTTTTCCGTTCCGGCTTCGCCCAGAAATTTCAGCGTCACGTGCAGGTTCTCCGCGCGCATCCACCGCGCCTGCGGTATCTTTCCCCGCAGCTCGCCTGTCAGCGCCGCAAGATTCTCCCGCACTTCCGGAAAAATCTCCAGCGCAACGAACAGGCGCACGCGCTATCCCCGCCCCGGCTCTTTGCCCGCGCCCGCATACAGATAATGCACCCGCACCATGTCCAGCGCGCTCTGCGACGCCTGCCAGCGGATCATTTCCCGGTCCCCGGGAAGGCGCAGCGTCCGCTCCTTGATCCCGCCCGCGCTGGCCAGTGCAACATGCACCGTTCCCACCGGCTTTTCCTCCGTGCCTCCGCCCGGCCCCGCGATTCCCGTGATCCCCAATCCCAGCGTGCTTCCCGCGCGCCTCCGAATCCCCTCCGCCAGCGCCCCCGCCACTTCCGCGCTCACCGCTCCCTTCGTCTGGATCATCTCCGCCGGCACGTCCGCCCACGCGCTCTTCAATTCGTTGCTGTAGCACACCGCGCCGCCCAGAAAATACGCCGAGCTTCCCGCCACGCTCGTCAGCCTCTGCGCCACCAGCCCTCCCGTGCAGCTTTCCGCCGCCGCGATCGTCGCTCCGTGCATCGTCAGCAGCCGCGCCACCACCTCCTCGAGCGGCTCCCCCTTCGTCGTAAAAATCCTCTCCCCCAGCGCCATCTCCAGCGCCTCGCTCGCTTCTCCCAGCGTCCGCGCCGCCGCCTCCGCATCGGCGGTCCACATCCGCAGATGCAGTTGCACTTCTCCCGGCGCCGCCAGGATCGTCGTCGTCACATCTCCATATCGTTTGTAAATCGGCGCCGCAATCTGCTCCACGTGCGATTCCCCCATCCCCGCCACGCGCAATTCCCGCGCAAACATCCGCGCATTCCCAACCCGCCGCTCCAGCCGCGGCAAAATCTGCTCGCGGAACATCGGCTTCAATTCCCGCGGCGGCCCCGGCAGCAGCGCCACCATCCGCTCCCCATCCTCAATCCACAACCCCGGCGCCGTCCCTCGCGGATTGTCCAGCGCCTCCGCTCCCTCCGGCACCATCGCCTGCCGCACGTTGATTTCCGGCATGGTCCGCCCGAAACTTCTGAACCGCGCCTCAATCGCCCGCACAATCGCGTCATCGCGAATCAATTTCCGCCCCAGCAATTCCGCCACGGTCTCCCGCGTCAAATCATCCTCCGTCGGCCCCAGCCCGCCCGAAGAAATGACCAGCGGCACGCGGTTCAGCGCATCGCGAAACGCCTCCGCCAGCAGCTGGCGGTCGTCGCCCACAATCGTCTTGCGCACCACTTCGATGCCCAGTTTGTTCAGTTCTTGCGTGAGATAGAGGGAGTTTGTGTCCGTACGGTCCGGCGTCAGCAGCTCCGAACCCACCGCGATGATTTCCGCTTTCATGCTCCATCCGCCTCGCGATGCTGAAGCCGGCCGTTTCTACCCGTGCAGCGGCAATCCCAGAACGTCCCAGTCCAGCGTATATACCGCGCCGGTCGTGGCCACGATGGCCCGCCCGGAAGATTGCAGCGCCAGTCCCACGATGCCCGCTCCGCTCAGCACCAGTTCCGCCTGCCCCGCCGGCGTAATCTTCACCACTCCCCGCCGCCCGCCCAGCGACGCCGCCACAAATAAATTCCCCTCGCGGTCAAGCGCCATTCCCTGCGGCCGCCCCAGCCCGCGGTAAAACGTCTGCACTTCGCCCCCCGGCATCACCCGGTAAATCTTGTCGAAGCTCGAAGTCGTCGGCCCGGTCACGTACAGATCCCCCGCGGGATGAAACGCCAGATGATACGCCGAAATGGACGGCTCAATCGTCGCGAAGACCATGATCTCCCGCTTCGGCGTTACGCGAAACACCGTTCCGCTGCGGTCTCCCACGTACAGATTTTCCTCGCGGTCAAACGCCAGCCCCGTGGCGATCCCCATCCCCTCCAGCCACTCTTCCGCGCGCCCCTCCGGCGAAATCCGGTGAATCGTCCCGTCGTTGCGGCAGGAAACAAATAGATTTCCCGCGCGGTCCAGCGCCAGCCCGCTCGGATTCACCAGCGACGTCACGAACGGCTTCACATTGTAGTTCGCCGTAATCTTATACAGCGACACCGGCACGCGCTCCCCGCGCGGCCCGCTGTACGTTATATATATATTCCCCTCGGCGTCCACCGCCGGGTTGGCCACCGGATGCAGATTGTCCGCCACCTGAATCCCGATCGAAATCGCATGCGGCTGGCTCTCTCCCGCGCCCGTCGCCACGCGCACCGTTCCCCCCGCCGCTCCCTCCGGCACGCGCGCAATCAACCGGTCCTCCGCCGCCAGCAGCAAACTCGCCTCGGCCTCTCCAAATCGCACCACCGGCCGCGCTTTTCCCCGTGCCGTAAATCCCGCACCCTGTATGGCGATCTCCCCGCCCGGAATCGCCGCCCCGGGCGACACGCGCTCGATCCGCGGCAGGCCGTTCTTTCCCGTGATGTCGCCAATGCTCATGTTGAATTTCAAATCAGGCCCAGGTGAATCACCACTCGCAAAACTACCGCCGCATAAATCCCCGCCATCCAGTCATCGGCCATGATACCCCACCCGCCCGGCAATTTTTCCAATTGCCGCACCGGAAACGGCTTCCAAATATCGAACACCCGAAAAAGTATAAAACCCAGCAGCATCCATTTCCAGTTGAGCGCCCCCTGCCACCAGAATCCCCCCGCGAATCCGTCCATCTGGTAGCGCCAGGAAACCGATGTCACGATTCCCGCCAGCAGCGTGATCATCTGCCCGCTCACTTCGTCCATCACCACGTACTGCGGATCTTCCACTCCGCTGTGCGCCGCCACACGGTTCGCGCTCCAAACCCCCAGCGCCGCAATCACCGCGCACGCCGCAACCGCCGGCAGGACAAACGGCATCGCCGGCCCGTGCCCCGGCAGCGCATGAAAAAATGTCATGTGCGGCCACAGCTTCAGCAAAACCGCGCTCAGCCCCACCCCCACCACCGACCCGCACGTCCCCGGCGCCTTCGGCGCATACCCAACGCCAAAAACCGTCGCCAGCGCCAGCGCCACCCGCGGCTTCTTCCTCTCCAATGTTTTTTCCCCGCCCTCTCCCGTCATCTCACTGCCCGCTTTCATCCGTCTCATCCAAATTCAGCGTAAACGTTTTCTTCCCGCCGCTCTCCAACTCCTCCAGCTCATCCTCATTGAAAATCGGGTCGGACACCACATACTTCTCCGTCGCCCAATTCCCCAAATCCCGCTCCCGGCACCGCTCGCTGCAAAACGGAAACTCCCCGTTCTTCTCCGAATCCGTCTCCGCCTTGCAAATCGGGCATTTATGTTTCATATCCACCACTCCGTAGGGGCACGGCATGCCGTGCCCTCTCTGTTCGTTGCCTGCACGCCGCAGTCTACCCCAGCACCCGCAGCGCCGCCCCCGTAGCAATCCTCGTCACCGTCTCCGCCGCCGCAACACTCTGCTTCGCCCGCCCCGGCCCACGCGTCAAAATCTCCGTCACCTCGCCAATCAAATCATACACATCCGTCTTCGTAATCTTCACACGCACCGCATCGCCCACTTCCGCCGCCCGCCCCTCCACCTCGATGTCCGTCAAAAAAACCTTCCCGTCAATCTCCGGCGCCATGCCCTCCAGCCGCGCCTCCCACACCAGCGGATTTTCCTTGGACAAACCCTCCACCAGCGCAATCGCCTTCGACCCCTTCGCCGCCCGCAATTTCTTCCGCGAAATCTTCTTCTGTATCCCCATCAGCTCCTCGCGCCGCCCGCGCATCGTCTCCGCATCCACCTTGCCGTCCAGCCCCGCGCTCTCCGCCGTTTCCACGTCCGAATATTCAAACACGCCCATCCAATCGAACTCCGCCGCGCTCACGAAATCGCACAACTCGTCAAAATCCGCGTCCGTCTCCCCCGGAAATCCCACGATAAACGACGTCCGCAGCGACACCCCCGGAATCGTCCCGCGTATCCGCTCCAGCAATTTCAAAAACGCCTCGCCGTTCGACCCCCGCTTCATCCGCGCCAGCACGTTCCGGCTCGCATGCTGCAGCGGCATATCCATATATTTCGCAATGCGCGGCTGCTCCGCCAGCGTCTCCAGCAGTTTCTGCGTCACCCGGTTGGGATACGCATACAGAAACCGCACCCACAGCAGCTCGGGAACCTGCGCCAGCTTTTCCAGCAACTGCGCCAGCCCGTCCTTCAATCCCAAATCTTCCCCGTACGAAGTCGTGTCCTGCCCGATCAGCGTGATCTCCCGCGCCCCCGCCGCCACCAGGTTTTCCGCCTCGCGCACCACCGACTCGAACCTCCGGCTGCGGAATTTTCCGCGCAGCTCCGGAATAATGCAGAACGTGCACGGATGATCGCACCCTTCGGCAATCTTGATGTAAGCCGCATGCCGCGGCGTCGTCACCACCCGCGGCGTCAGATCGTGGTAGAGAAACGTCGGAGCCGCCTCCGCCGGCAGCACCCGCAAATCCCCCCGCACCGCCTCCAGAATTCTTTCCACCTCGCCCGTGCCCACCACCGCGTCCACTTCCGGTATATTTTCCAGAATCATCGTTCGAAACCGTTCCACCAGGCACCCGGCCACGATCAGCTTCTTCGCCACCCCGAACTTCTTGTGCTCGGCCATTTCCAAAATCGTGTCCACCGACTCCTTCTGCGCCGGCTCGATAAAACTGCACGTGTTCACCACCAGCACGTCCGCCTCATTCGCATTCGGCGTCAGCTCGTACCCGCCATTCTGCAGAATGCCCATCATCACCTCGCTGTCCACGAGGTTCTTCGGGCATCCCAGGCTCACGAATCCGACTTTGGGTATCTTGCTCATCCGGTAAGTGCGCGCTCCACGCCGCGAACCTCTAGTCTAGCACGCGGCTTGTGAGGGACCCTTTTTCAGCTTTCCGAAGACGCAGCCGTGCTTGAGGGCTCGGAAGTGTGCCGGCGGAGGAAAAGCGCGGCGGCCGCCAGCAGGGTCGCCGGGAGCCAGATCCAGAGGAGTTCGTTTTGAAAGATGGCCAGGCCGCCGTGGGTGAAAAAGCGTCCGATGGCGATCGGAGAGACATGAATGGGACGCCAGGGCAGAAAATAGCGGCCCGTGTCGAACGGGGAGAAAAAAGCAACGCCCAGACCGCCGTCGGTCATGGCATCCAGCGCCCCGTGGCTCGCGGTTGCCAGAAAAAGATATGTCCAGAGATAGAACTTCCTGATGGAAGAAAGCTCCTTCCAAAATCCCAGCAAGAGGGCTGCGAGAGCGGCGAATGCGGCGAAGAGAAGCGAGTGAGTGAAGCCGCAGTGCCCCCAAAAATCGCCATACCGGATTCCGTACCGGAATCCAAGCACATCGAGATCCGGAAGAATGGAGCAAACTGCGCCAAGGATCCAGGCGCGCCTGGGGAGAACTGGGCAATAGAAGCAGGCGCCGATGCTCATCGCGGTTGCAGCATGTGAGAAAGCAGTGGCCAAAGAGGAACCTCCGTTCGAAACGGCGAATTAAGCCTGTATGCCGGCCTTCGCCTGCTTTCCCGCTAGGCGCAGAGCGGCGCGAATTTCGGATAGAAGAGCGCGGAGCCGCGCCGCGTCGCACGCCACTCCCCCATACCGCGCCCGCGCATAAATCCGCGTAAACTCTCCCACCGCCGGCGCAATCCCCTCCGCCCGCAGCCCCGCCGCAAACTCCAGCGGCGTCTCCGACTCTTTCCGCACCCATCCCTTGCGCTCGAGCGACGCCATCATTTCCATATACAGCAGGGAAGCCAGTTGCCCGTCCTCCCTCGCCCGCCCCGGCGCCCGCACCTTCCATTCCAGCCGCACCCGCCGCGCCAGCCTCCACAATCCTCCCGAACTCCATGCCATCAGCAGCGCCGCCAGCAGCACCGGCGCCGCCGTCCCCAGCATGCCGTGCTCCTCCTGCCATCTCTTCAGCCGGTTCTTGCCCCGCCGCTGCAGCCCATGAAAATAGTTCCGCGCGCTCTCGCTCCAGTTCCGCGAATTTCTCTTCAATCCCTGCGCCATCGTCAGCTGGTGCGAAAAATCGTAATTGATCACCCATTCGTTCCAGCTCAAATCGAACCAGTCCCAATACGCCCCCAGCCGCCCCATCAGCCCGCGCTGCGCCGCCGGCGCCGCCGGCGTGGGGTCGAACGTGATCCACCCGTAGCCCGCGAAATACACCTCCACCCACGTGTGCGCGTCGCTGGCCCGTACGATATAGTCCCCGCCCAGCTCGTTGTATTCGCCGGGAAGAAATCCGTTCACGATGCGCGCCGGAACCTCCAGCGTGCGCAGCAAAATGGTCATCGCCGAAGCGAAATATTCGCAATGCCCCGCGCGCACATCAAACAGAAACTGCGCCAGCGCGTCCGCTCCCGGCCGCCCCGCCAGATCCAGCGTGTACCGGTAATGCGAACGCAGATAGCTTTCAATCGCCACGGCTTTGTCGTACGGGGTCCTGGCGTTCGCCGTGATGCTCCGCGCCAGCTCCGCCACGCGCGGGTCCAGCGCCGGTACCTGCAAATACGTCTCCCGCAGTTGCGCGTCGTACTCTTCGGGAGCGCTCCGCAGCAGCTCCGCGGGAATTCGCGGCTGCAGGGAAAGCCCCTCGTAGCGCAGTTTTGTGAAATTGTGATACGGGTTGAAGAAGGAGCCCGTGGAATCCTGCAGCAGAAAGCCGCGCGAACCCGCTGTAGTCGATTCTCCCCCGGAAAAATTGCCCCGCAGCTCCGCCGCCTGCGTGGCCGCAAAAATCGTGTCCGTGGCTACCGGCTCCAGCAGCACGGCGTAGCGCAGCGCAACCGCATGCGCCCGCATCCCGGCGGGCACGGCGCGGGACGTGATCCAGCCGCTCGCATCCGGCGGCAGGGCCACGCGCTGGCGGTCCGTTCCGCTCCAGCGCTTCCCGTCAAACTGGGAAAGCGCGATGCCCCGCCAGCGCAGCAGCCCGGTTTGATCGGCGCTTTCCATGCGCACGCGCATGACCACCGTTTCCGTTTTCTTGATCGTTCCGATCTGTCCCAGCTCCACCTCGTCGCTGAATCCCGTCATCAGCGTGGGCTGCATGCTCATCCGCCCCATCAGCCCCGCGCTGAATCGCGGAAAAATAAGAAAGAAAATCCCCCCGAAAAATATCGCCCCCAGCGCGATGCTCGCCGCCGCCAGCCCCAGCGCCCGGTGAAATTTCTTTTCCGCCCCCGGCGGCCCGCCCGCCGGAGATCGAATCGCTCCCCGCGCCCCGCGCCGCACTTCGTAGCCCGTGAACGTCGCCGCCCCGAAAAGCAGGAAAATAAAAAAATGCCCCAGAAAATACGTGTCGATCGTCAGCACCGCCGAACCCAGCAGGCACGCGAAGGCCAGCAGCGCCAGAAACATCGCGTCCCGGTCCGTCCTCGCGCTATACAGCCGCACCAGCAGCAGATACAGCAGAAAATGCACCGCCGCCAGCAGCGCCGCGTAAAGCTCCGGATTCAGCCCGTCGCTCGCGAAATTCCGCGAAAAGAAAAGCAGGTCCGCGGGAAAAAACAGCAGGTAGCCCAGCACCAGCGCCGTCGCCGCCCGGTGGCTCAATTCCGGCGCGCGCCCCCGCAGCCAGCGGAACCCCTTCCACAGCACCGCCAGCGGCGCCGCCAGCGCCGTAAATAAATCCAGTTTTCCCGTCGTGGAAAGCGCCGTCACCGCCGTCAGCAGTAGAAAAAAAAGCGCCGCGCGAAAAAATCGCTCGGCGGGAAGCTCCGCTCCAAATTCCGCCGGAAGGTTCAGGGAAGATGCCGCGCGGGGAAGCGCTGTGGAGGCGTGGGACATGGCTCAGTCTTCATCCTAGCACCGCCCCCCGCGCCGCGGCGCGCCCGCCGCGCGCCCCGTGACCTCCGCGCAACCCCCGCCGGATGCTCGGCAAACCACGGAAAATGTCCCCGTTTTTGTAGATTCTCTCTTCGCTTTCAAGCACTTTGTTCAGTGAGCGCCAGTGATGACAAGTTAGGGCAGGGCGCCGGCAGTTGGTAGATCCGGCCGGGCTTTAGCCCGGCTGCCCGGTTCTCGCCTCCCATCGTTCTGCCCGTTAGAATCGAGTCCGTGTCTCTCAGAAGTGCTAGGGAGGTAGCCCGGGCACAGGACCGGTGGCACAGGCTTTAGCCTGTGCGGGTTTGCTCCTTTGTGAGAACCCCGGCATGGTCCCTGCGTCAACATTCAGCGTCTTTCCCGCAACTGGCCGATCGTCAGCGACCCAGCGCCGCCCGCGCAATCTTGCGCGTCAATCCGGAAACCGCCAGCGTTTGCATCTTATTCAAGCCCACAACCCGCCCGGATCGCACGCGGGGCAGTTTTTCCACCCGCACCACAAACGCCGTGATCGTAATCTCCCGGTGCGTCACCGCATGCCGCAGCGCCGGCAGCGCAATCCAATTCGCGCCGGAAGGGAGCTCCGCTACCCCGGAAGTTCGCAGAAAACGGCGCAGCTCCGCGCGGGCGTTCTTGCGCACGGCCACCGCGGGAAAATGCCCCATGCCCGAGAAAAGCGCGGAGAGTCCGGGGTTTTTCTTCGCGCCCCGCTCCGCCTTTTTCCCCGATGCTTTCTTGCTGGGAGTTGGGGGAATCAATATTGTCTTTCCCCGGGGATCGAGAAGTACCGCCACCGCCAGATGAACTTTTTCCGCCGCCCGCTTCCGCCGCTTTTCCGGAACTTTTTCCGCAAGCCCCAGCTCGCGCGCGCGGCAGAATCCCCCCACCGGGCAGTTCGCACAATCCGGCGCCCGCGGCGTGCACACCGTCGCCCCCAATTCCATCATGGCCTGGTTCCAGTCGCCCGCTTTCGAAATCTCCAGCAAGCGGTCCGCGGACGTTTGCAGCCCGCGCCATCTCTTCGGCTCGCGCAAATCTCCGCGAATCGCTTCCAGCCGCGCAATCACCCGGGCTACGTTGCCGTCCAGCACCGCATGTGGCGCCCCGTGCGCGATGCTCAAAATCGCCGCCGCCGTGTAATTCCCGATCCCCGGCAGCGCCAGCGCCGCCGCCAACTCGCGCGGAAACTCCCCGCCGTGCCGCTCCACAATCTCCCGCGCCGCCCGCTGCAAATTCCGCGCCCGGCTGTAATACCCCAGCCCCGCCCACAGCCGCAGCACTTCCTCTTCCCGCGCCCCGGCCAGCGCCTGCACGTTTGGAAATTTCTCCAGAAACCGCTCGTAGTAGGGAATCGCCGCCGCCACCCGCGTCTGCTGCAGCATGATTTCCGATAGCCAGATGCAATACGCATCGCGCGTGCGCCGCCACGGCATCTCGCGCTGGCAGCGGCGAAACCAGTCCAGCAATTTTCTCCGGAATTCTTGCCTGCGCTTGCTGTTCATAACTCTGGAAGGAAAACGAAGTACGCCGAATTCCACAAATCCTCGGGCAGGCTGCCCGGCGCGCGGCTGGTCAGCACCACTTTCGAGAGTTCGCTCTCCCCGCGCAGCGATTCGATCAGATCCGGCCCGGTGGAAAGAGTTTGCGGTTCGATCAGCGCCAGCATTCGCAGCACGTCCCAGATGACCTCTCCCGCCGGGGCCAGCGGCGTTTCCGCTCCGGCCGTTCGAAACCGCAGCATGGCGTTGGTCTCGTGAAAATACCAGGCGATGCTGGCGCACAGGGTCACCGCGCGTTCGAATTTTTCCGCCGGACGCTCCATCCCCTCCGGCAGCGCCGGGTCCAGCACCAGCAGCACGCGGCGGTCGTCCTCGCGGCTGAATTCGCGCACCTTCAGCGTCCCGCTGCGCGCCGAAGCCTTCCAGTGCACGTGCCGCGCGCTGTCCGTGGTCTGGTAATCGCGCAGCGTGTGCAAATCCTGTCCGCGCCCTTTTTTCAGGCTTTCCATCGAGCCTTGCAGCGCGGGCAGCACGGCGCGGAAATCCTGCGACGGCTCGACCGAAGGATAAACCAGCGCCTCGGTGCGCAGATTCACGCGCCGCGTTTTTTCCAGAAAGCCGAAAGGAAAGCGCGTCACCACGCGCAAAGCTTCCTGGCTGTAGACGCCGCGGCGCGGAAAAATCAGCGGCACCCACTGGCGCACCGAATCGTTGCGCGGAAGGTAGGGAAAATAAACGGGAGTTTCGAGCACGGCGGCGCGCGCGGAATCTTTTTCACGCACGCCTTCGACGCGCAAGGAGAAGGAGGGCAGAGTGAGTTTTTCGTTTTCCAGTTCCACGCCCGCGCGCACCGTTTCCCCCGCAAAAATCTCCCCGGGAAGATCGAGAGTGATGGTCACGCCGGTGAGCGTGATGGTGGAAAGAATTCCGGACATGAGCACGACGGCAACCAGGCTCGATAGAATCAGAAAAAGCAGATTATTCCCGGTGTTCAGCGCCGCCAGCGCCACCACGAAAATTCCCGCGATGTAAAACCATCCCTCGCGCGTCAGCCGGTATTCCATTTTGTAGGCCAGCCAGCGCAGCGGGGTGCGCCGGGCCAGCACGGGGACCAGCGTGACGCCGACCCATCCGGCGAGAACCAGTGAAGAGAGTGCGGTGACCGCGGCGAGAACCAGATTGCCCATTTCGGCGGCGACGCCGGAATAAAGCGCGAGCAGGAGAGCGACGGTGAGCGTGAGGAGGGAGAGAAAAAATGCGCGGACGCCGGGGCGGTCCGATTTCACCAGCAGTTGCGACAGGATGGCGCCGATATTCACAGCGGTACGCGTACGGAATCCACGATTTCCTGTAAAAACGCTTCGGCCCAGTCGGCGCGCTTGAGCGTGGCCGACTGCCCGGTGTGCTTGGCGCCGGCAATGATGCGGTGCGCGAGGACGGGAATCGCCAGACGCTTGAAATCGTCGGGCAGGCAATAGTCGCGGCCATCGAGATAGGCGCGGGCCTGCGCGGCGCGCTGCAGCATCAGGGAACCGCGCGGGCTGACGCCGAGAGCGATTTCCGGCGCCTGGCGCGTCTTGCCGATAATTTGCAGTGCGTAATCGAGCAGACTGTCGTCCACACGCACGTGGATGACTTCCTCCTGCATGGCCAGAATGTCGCTGGCTTGCGCGACGGGGGCGATGTCCTGGAGAGGTTCCGCGGCGGATTTTCCGGAGCGCTTGCGCAAAATCTCTTTTTCGGTTTCGAGCGAAGGGTAGCCCATGCGGATGCGCATGAGGAAGCGGTCGAGCTGGGATTCGGGCAGCGGGTAGGTGCCGTGATGCTCGACGGGATTCTGCGTGGCGACGACGAGAAAAGGATGGGGCAGCGTATGCGTCTGGCCGTCCACGGTGACCTGGGCTTCGTTCATGGCTTCGAGCAGAGCGGACTGCGTGCGCGGGGTGGTGCGGTTGATTTCGTCGGCCAGGATGACGTTGGCAAAGATGGGTCCGGTGCGGAATTCGAACTGGTGCGTTTCGGGATTGTAGACGCTGACGCCGAGCACGTCGCTGGGGAGCAGGTCGGAGGTGAACTGGATGCGCTGGAAGGAACACTGAAAAGAACGAGCCAGAGCCTGGGCGAGAGTGGTTTTGCCGACGCCGGGAACGTCCTCGATGAGGATGTGTCCGCGGGCGAGGAGGGAGACGAGAGCGAGATCGATGGCTTCGTCCTTGCCGTGAATGACGCGCTTGATGCTGCGCTGCAATTGAGCGGCGATTTGGGCGGCGGCTGCGGGCATCGGTTGAATCTCCCCGGGGTTCATGTTACAAAAGCAATGGACACTGTGGGCGACTAGCTCAGTTGGTTAGAGCGCTCCCCTCACACGGGAGAGGTCAAAGGTTCAAGTCCTTTGTCGCCCACCATTTTTACAAACGCCCAACCTCCATACTAGCGGATTTCAGCCCATGTCAACCTTCCTGCGTAGCGTCGAGTTTCTATGTTTGAGCCTGTGGCTGGGGGGCGATGTGTTCCTCAGTTTTGTGGTGGCGCCGGGAGCGTTTGCGGTGCTTCCGGGGCGGGATGTGGCCGGGTCGATGGTGGGGTATGCGCTGGGGCGGCTGCATATTTTGGGGTTGGTGTGCGGAGTGGTTTTTCTGGTGGCGCGGCTTGTGCGCACGCGATCTTTCGCCAGTTTGGCGGCGCCTGTTGCGCTGACCGTCGTGTTGATGCTGGCGCTGACGGCGTATTCGCAGTTGGGAGTGAGCGCGCGGCTGGGACGGTTGCGGGCGGAGATGGGGTCGGTGCAGAGCACTCCTGTTGAAAGTCCGCTGCGGAGGGAGTTTGACCGGCTGCACCGGGTTTCGGTGCTGCTGGAGAGCGGAGTGTTGCTGGCGGGGGTGGCGGCGGTGGTTTTCCTGGCGCGGGAGATGGCGGGGAAGTAGGAAGTCTGGAACTGGCGGTGGATTGGATCGAAGGAAGTTAACAATAAGACCCCCCACCCCCGGCTTTTTTCGTAAGTGTTGATTCTAAAGAGTTTTAAGTGCTGTGTTTTGGAAGTGCAGATTCCAAAGGGGTTACGGGTGTGTTTTTTGGAAGTGCAGATTATAAAAGAGTTAGAGGAAAGAAGTAAGGAGGTAAAGAGGTAGCGACGTGACGTAGGAAGCCGACGATGGTGAGGGCCGTAATTCACAGGGAATGGTAGCATTAGAAGCGATAGTTGTCAAGTAGATAAACTGTTTCTGTGGAAAAAACATAGGCGGGCACTGACGAGTCTAGCAGGCTAATGTGCCGCAGACTCATGCAGTTGAGATCCTTCGGGCCCGATCAAAAGCATCGGACCCTCAGGATGACAGCGCTTGGTGGGGGGCGCATAGGGGAAGAAGGGGATGCAGCATTTAAGGCGTTGCGGAGTCGCCGGGAAAACCTGGCGGGCCTGAAGGCCCGCCCCTCGTGTTTGGCTATCCTGAAGCATAGAGAACGGCGGAATGCAGGTTGTTGTGGAATAGAAGAGGCTTCGTGGCGCGTGGGAAGCGCGTTACGAAGCTATTTTTATTTGGCCGGTGCAAAGCG
>Ga0315268_10000314_pt1 | contig 56052 bp, 61 predicted proteins | sample C1_top_MG_FD_204535 | JGI IMG/M metagenome (GOLD analysis project Ga0315268, IMG submission 204535) | Sediment microbial communities from Yellowstone Lake, YNP, Wyoming, USA - C1_top | ecosystem: Environmental > Aquatic > Freshwater > Lake > Sediment | place: USA: Wyoming | collected 2017-08-01 | reverse complement strand
TACGGGAATGTCACTGGGAGCAGTTATTGGACTGGATCTTTGACCGGATTGCGGCTGGTGTAACGCAGGCCGAAATCCGCCAAGCGCTTCAGCCGGCTATGCGATTGTAAAATCTGCAAAACTACTGTTGGATTTAATAAATCTGCAATCTGCAATCTAAAATCTGAAATCCGTAGCGCCTTGGGCATGTTGATCCTCATCGGCGGCTCCCTGTGCCTGCTGGGCTTCGTTTGCTGGCTCACCTACGCCAGCGCCCGACTACTGCAACGTTGGGAGCCGGACGTCAACCTCTTGCTGGCCCCGGTGGAGAACCTGGCCCGGCTGGTGATCATCGCCCTGTGCCTGCTGGTGGGGCTGGCCAGCGGCGTGCCCGCGGCTCGTCTGGGCTGGGCGATAGGAATTCGGCCTGGCTAACCCGCATGGTCATTGCACCGGGATGTGCTGTGCCTTTCTAGGCGGCTTCTCCTCCAGCCGCTCGATGGCGGCATCCAGGAGGCTGCGCCAGGCCAACAGCCATTCCCGCCTGGCCGCCCGCAGGTGATCACGAGTAGTCACGGGTAGCCTTGGGAGGCGCGGCACAGGCAAACTAAGTTGCAGCCGGTCAAAGGCCTCCTCCGGCTGCTCTTCATACACGATCACCTTTTCGTCTCTCATCGGAGCTCCTCCTCTTCTTGATTTGAGTTCTCGCCAGGGCAGGCCGGCTGTCGAAGGTGATGCGCAGCACACTGCCCTCAAAGCGCGCCTGACCGGTCTCTCGCCCCCGTAGGGTCCGGGGCAGGATGAAACTACGCCGGTAGCTGCCCACCTGCACGGTCAGCTCGTCGCCAGAGCGCAGGAGCGAGACGTTTTCCTTGGCGGTGAAAGGCAAGGGAATAGAAAGGACATAGCTGCCGTCCTCATTCTCCTCCACGCGGTGGGTTTGTCCCTGAAAGAACACCTCCGCCGGGTCAGCGGTGTCAAAGAGCGCTGCTGCCAGGCGGTGCAGCCCCTCCGGGCCAACAATCTCCTGGTCGAAGTATGGTGCCGTGAGAATGGGTAGGGGTGCGAAGGCCTCTTGTACCATTTTAAGATATTTGGCCTGGGTCTCCCGCCAGGCGGCAAAGTAGCCGTCAGCCTCCGGCGGCATCAGCCGGTTGCACACGATAGCATCGGTGACGTAGCCGTAGAGGTTGAGATAAGTATAGGTGCGTTGTGCCTCTTTGATGACCATCTTCTCTGGGTTGAGCACCAGGCGCATGGAGGACATCTCGGGATCCGACAGGAGCCGGTGGATGTCGCCCAGTTGGTCAAAAAGGTCCTCAGCCGCATCCAAAGTCTCTCGGTCGGGGATGGGCATGTTGTCCAGGAAGGGGGCCACCACCGGGCCCAGCGTCAGCGTGGCCCGCTTGCCGATGGGGAAGAGCCGGTCAAACCACCAGCGGCCCACGTCGGGGACGGAAAGGAGGCGTAGCGTCTCGGCCGTGGGGGCACAGTCCACGATGATGATGTCGTACTTCCCCTCTGCATAGTGCTGGCTGACCCACAAAAGGCTGGCTCCTTCATCCATGCCAGGGATGGCGGCCATCTCTTCGGCCAGCATGTTCGCCACCCCCTGCCAGGAGAAGACGGCAGCCAGGTAGCGTTGCAGGGTGGCCCAGTGCTTTTCAATGGAGTAGTAAACGTCCACCTCCTGGCCCCAGAGGTTGGGGGCGATTTCCACCGGCTCTGGGCCAAGGGTGGTGTCAAAGGAATCCGACAGGCTGTGGGCGGCATCGGTGCTCAGCACAATGGTGCGGTGACCCAGCTCGGCGCAACGGAGCGCCGTGGCCGCAGCCACGCTGGTCTTGCCCACACCGCCCTTGCCGGTATACAGGATAATACGCATAAGGTTTATCTCCTCATCAGAATCTTCGGCTCTCCACAGGGCTTATCTTCCCCAGGATTTCCCACCCGCGTTGCCTGGCCAGCTCCGCCAGCGGTACGTCGGGATAGACAGCCACCGGGTGCCCCACGCGTTCCAATAGCGGTAGGTCGGTGTGGCTGTCGGCGTAGGCATAGCTTTCGTCCCAGGGGATGGCGGCGGTAGCCTGGCTGTAAGCCTCTAGCCGCAGCATCTTCCCTGCCCCCTGGCAGACGGGTAGTTGGGCAGCCCCGGTGTAGCGGCCATTGCGTACCACCAGAGGCGTGCCCACCACCTCCTGGACGCCGATCCCCCGGCCTATAGCGGCCAGGAGCGGCTCCAGGGTGCCAGAGACCAGGATCACCCGGTGGCCGGCGGCCTGATGCTCTCGCAGGCGAGCCAGCACGTCTGGCCGCAGGCGGGGCAAAACGTACTCTTCGGCCACCCAGCGGAAGGCCGGCTCAGCCTGGGCTGGGGTCCAACCGCGCACTGTCCAACCCAGGTGGCGCGACCAGAGCTCACGGGCAGTTTCTTCTGACAGCAGCCCCAGTCGCCAGAAGGGCCAGAGAGCCGCGTGACTCAGCAGGTAAGCATAGAGCGGCAGTCGCTTCACCCGGTGCTGCCGGTGGTGTCGCTCGATCCCCCGCAGGATGTGGCCGGTGTAGAGCGTACCGTCCAGGTCAAAGATAGCAGCAATCATCGTGGCTACTCCAACCGCTTGTGAAAGGCCACTACGCTGACTGCGAATACAGCCAGGCTAAAGACCGTCAGTGGGATCACCTGTGACCACAGCACAGCCAGGCCCAGGCCTTTCATAATGATGGTGCGTAGAATGATCAGAAAGTAAGTGATCGGGAGAAAATAGCCCGCGTAGTACGCCAGCCACGGCATATTCTCGCGCGGGATAAGGAAGCCGGAGAGGATAAACGCCGGTAGCATAATAAACGTCGAAAGGTGCAGGGCTTGTATCTGGGTGCGCGACACAGTCGAAATGAGAATCCCCAGCCCCAATGAACTGAGCAGGAAAATGAGCGATAGACCCAGGAGCAGTAACACGTCTCCTTTGACTGGAACACCAAACCAGAATACTCCCACAGCCAGAGTGATGCCAACATTGAGAAAAGCGACCAAGATGAAGGGAACGATCTTTCCCAGCATCAATTCCCAGGGCTTGATCGGCGTGACAATCAACTGCTCCAGCGTGCCCTGCTCGCGCTCGCGCACAATGCTGAACGCAGTCAGGAGGAGCGACTGTACCTGCAGGATAGCGCCCAACAAACCGGGGATCATAAAGTTTATGCGCTTCATATCGGGGTTATACAAAAGCCGCGCCCGTAAGTCAATCGGGATTTGCAGACCGCGCCCGGCGAACACAGTGCCCAACTGCTGGCTGATAATATCCACTGACGCGGCCTGCCCGATGGCCTGGGCCACGAAGAGCGCTGTCTCCGCGATTGTAGGGTTTGATCCGTCAATGAAGACTTGAACGGCGGTCGGTTGCCCGCCAGCCAGCCGCGTTTCAAAATCAGGTGGAATAATGATGCCGACCCGCACATCTCCCCGGTCAATATGATACACGATGCCAGTAGCATTGTCTACATGCATTGTGGGAAGAAAATAGTCGGTTTGCCAGAATCGCTCCAGAAAGTGGCGGCTCGCCGCGCTCTTTGACTGGTCACAGATAGCCGTCGGGATGTCAGAGATATCTACAGCGATGGCGTAGCCTAACAAGAGGAGCATCGTCACCGGCATAAAAAGCACCAGGCTTAAGGCGCGCGGGTCACGCACGATATGGAGAAATTCCTTGCGCATGATCGTCCATATTCGACTCATCGTCTCCTCCCAAGTAGATGACTGATAGCAGATGGGAGACACTATCAGCTATCGGCCACCAGGACCTGCCTCTCGCCTTTCCGGGCAAATGGCACACCGCTCCGAGTCAGAGAGCATGCCCCTTGGTTGGTGGCACTCCATCTTCACCTGCACAGAGTGCTTCCCCTGGGCGTCGGGCCGCAGGGAGGTGTAGACGTCCAGATGCTCGCATTGGAGCACCTGACCCCAATCGGCGATGGGGCAGGTGCGGCACAACTGGCGTTCCGGCCCCACGGAACAGAAGTTGACCCCTACCGCACAGCGATAGGGCGCATCTCCTGGCCAGCGGGGACCTGATTTCAGGAACGGACAGTCATTTAACATGGATCGCCCTCCTTTCTGCTTTGAATCTCTTTCAAGCTATCCTCAGCGTCCTCAAAATCCCCCCTCTGCCCGGGAGGGAGAAGGACAGCTATCTGGCACGTGATCAACCGCGAAATATTGAGCAAAAGATCGCCCATTTCGAACTCGCCCCATGCTCCCACCTCTGGCGGGTTTATCAACTCTCCAAACCTGACCTTCACGATCTTGATTTCTCCCCTTTTCTCCTTTATCACCAGCCCCATGGGAACGATGGGGATGTTCTTTTTGAGGGAGAGCAGCGCCGCTCCAGTCCTTACATCGCGCTCCAACAGGCCATTGCCTCTCGTTTTGCCCGTAATCGAAAGCCACAAGACGTTCCCCTGACCATCAAGGTGAGCTAGAACCTTTTTGAGAACGTCAGGCTCCAAGGCGTATTTCCCGGATGAGTCCTTCAGGGCCGGGAAGATGTGCTGATCCACCCCCAGGGCTTTTAGCAGCACATTGGCTCCCGCCGCGACCTCTTTTCTGCCAATCGCTTTCAAGCGGAGCTTTCGTCCAGGCAAGCGACAACCGACTTTTATGACCGCCATCAGCGTCTGCGCGACCGAGGGATAATTGCTCACCAAAATCGCACGTTCACCATCGCCCAGGGAGGCGGGGATGGGCTCCACCTCGATGCCCCTTATCGCCATATCCGTCAGCTTTCGGGCCCACCTGCTGCGGTCCAGCAACCTCAATGAATGCAACGCAGCGTCAACTCCCTGAGAGATTTTCCCCCTCAATATGCTCGAAGCTGCCTGAACGAAGCCTGACATTTCTTTCATGGTTTTTTGGCCTCCTTTTCGCATCGGCGTAGGTATTTCAGGTCCCCTAGAGGTCGTGGTTGGTGAACACCTTCTCTGGAATGAGCGAGTCATAAGCTAAATTGTGGAGAGAAGACGAGGCCCCAGTACCTGCCTATACCTTGTACGCTATTAGCCCGATCAGGCCTGGCCCGCCGTGGACGGCCAGAGTGATGGATAGATCGTCAACGAAGATCTCGACGCAGTTAAACCTCATCCTGGCCTTCCCCATCAAGGCTTGTGCTTCCTCTGGGGCCTTGGCGTGGATAACGGCTATCCTGATCGGATCCGAGGTGCCGACGGCCTCTTCGATCAGCTCCAATAGCCGATCCAGGGATTGTCGCCTCGTCCGGACCCTCTGGAAGGCCTTGAGGACGCCGTCCTCCACCTTGATGATCGGCTTGATATTGATGAGGGCAGCGAGGGCCTCTTGCAGCCTCCCAACCCGCCCGCTCATCTGCAGATACTTGAGGGTGGCAACGGTGAAGAAGATGATCATCCTCGACCTGATTCTCTGGAGAAGATCAAGGATCTCTGCTATGCTCCTGCCCTCCTCAGCGGCCCGGGCGGCGGCGAGAACCTGAAAGCCTGTGCCCATAGAGATCGAGAGCGAATCGAAGACCTCTATGTCAACTCCGGGCAGCATCGACTTGGCCAACAGAGCCGATTGACAGGTCCCACTATGCTTGCTGGTGATGTGGATGGAGAGGATCGAATGGCCCTCGCCCGCCAGTTCTCGATACACTTCCACAAATTGCCCCGCTGAAGGCTGGGAGGAGGTGGGCATAATGCCCAGTTCCTCGATCTTGCGATAAAAGGTGTCCCTGGCGATGGTGACACCCTCCTCGTACGTCTCCGAGCCGAACTGGATGTTGGTGGGCACCACCTTGATGTCATACCTTTGTAGCAGATGGGGTGGCAGGTTGCACGTGCTGTCAGTCACGATTTTTATCATCTTTGTTCTCCTTACTCATTTCATAGTGAGATTCAGACAAACGCTAGGCGACGTATTCCCTGACGATGAGCACGGCATTCTGGCCGCCAAAGCCGAAGGCGTTGACCATGGCCGCCCGGACAGGCATGTGCCGCGCCTTTAAGGGCACGTAGTCCAGGTCACAGCGTGGGTCCGGGTGCTCCAGGTTGATGGTCGGGGGCGCCACCCCATCGCGGATGCTTAGTACTGCCGCCAGCGCGGAGATGGCGCCAGCGGCCCCGATGAGGTGCCCGACCATGGATTTGGTGGCACTGACCGCCAACCTGTACGCATGCTCCCCGAAGACGGCTTTGATCGCCTTGGTCTCGGTCACGTCGTTCAGTTCGGTACTGGTGCCGTGGGCGAAGATGACATCTATTTCCTCCGGCTGCATCCTGACTGCATGCAGTGCTTGCGCCATCGCCCGCCGGGCACCATCGCCAGCGGGGTCCGGTGCGGTGATGTGGTAGGCATCGCTGGTGAGGGCTCCGCCCACCACCTCAGCGTAGATGTGGGCCCCTCGGGTGCGGGCGTGGGACTCGGTCTCCAACACCATCACCACAGCCCCCTCCCCGTACACAAAACCATCCCGGTCACGGTCGAAGGGGCGGCTGGCCCGCGTCGGCTCGTCATTACGCCGGGAGAGCGCCCCCATGTTGCAGAAGGCGGTGAAGAGGAGGCGCGTCATCCCCGCCTCTGTCCCGCCGGCGATTATCGCCTCGGCCTCGCCCCGCTGCAGCATGTGCATGGCTTCGACCAGGGCGTAGTTGCCGCTGGCACAGGCCAGGGTGGATGTGAGCACGGGCCCCCTGGCACCAATGGCGATGGACACCTGACAAGCCACAGCGTTGGGCATCAGCATCGGCACGAAGAAGGGGCTGATTTTACGCGGTCCTTCAGACAACAATAGGCGGGTGCCCTCCTCCATGACACCCACACCTCCAGCGCCGGTGTTGATAACCACACCCACCAGCGGCGCATTGCCTGCGTTGATGGTCAGTCCGGCGTCCCGGAGAGCCTGGGCTGTTGCCGCCAGAGCGAATTGGGCTGATTGGTGAGAGTGTCGAGCCAGTTTGTGGTCCATGTGATCTCGCGGGTCAAAGCCCTTGACCTCGGCTTCAATCCGAGTGGGCAGGTCTGAGGCGTCGAACAGGGTGATTGGTCCAACACCGGAGACCCCGGCCGTCAGGTTGCGCCAGTAGTCTTCCACCGTTAGGCCAATGGGCGTGATGGCCCCCAGGCCGGTGATAACGACTCGTTGCACTTTCTCCTCCCTATCGTCTATTGTTTATCCACCAGGCACCCAGGAGAACTAGGAGAAGAAGAGTCAGGGTCAGCCCCGCCATGCCTGGGGAAAGATGGCTGCTCCACTCCGGGCAGCCGGTGGTATAAATATGCAAAAAGCTCCACAGCAGGATAAATGCGATCACCCATTCCAGTTGTGGGCGGACCTGGTTATACGTTTCGTCCAGCCACCGGCTGAGCAGAGCATACAGCCCCCAGGTCACTGCCAAGACGACAATGGAGAGGCTCAACAGGATAAACCCTGTCATTGTTGTGCCTAAGCATGTTTCACCAGGGATGGCCAAAAACGGCGATGCAGCATCTGCCTGATGTGCGGCAGGACGGCTTCTGCTGCCTGTTCCCCCACTGCGATGATCTCGGCGGCTCGGTTAAAGCCACTGACCAGCGTGACATTGTTGGCGATCTCTGGGCGGATTAACACCTCGGGCTGAGCCTGAGCCAATTTCTGAGTCTGTATGTAAGCCATCATCACTCCCACCGTGCGGCGCAAGGTTTCCATAGCTAAAGGCACCTGGGTCAGGGGCAAACTTTGGCCCTCTAGATCCAATAGCTCTGGTCTCGTCTCGAAGGGGACGGAAACGTCTACGGCGATAACCACATCGGCTCCCATGCGACGTACCACATCGGCTGGCAGGTTATTGAGGACGCCACCGTCCACCAGCAGCCGGCCATCCAGGCGTACCGGGGCGAAGACGCCCGGTATAGAAATGGTTGCCCGCACGGCATCAGCCACCCGACCTTCGGTCAGGACTACCTCCTGGCCCTTCAACAGGTCCACTGCCACCAGGGCCAGGGGAATCCGCAGGTCAGAGAAGGCCCGTTCCCTCAGGTGCTGGGCCAGGTATGCCTGCACTTTCTTACCCTCCACCAATCCGGCGCCGGGCAGGGAAAGGTCAAAGAGGCGAAGCAGCCGCGTATAGCGACTCATGCGCAGCGCCTCCTGCGCCATGTATTCCGCTGAAAAGCCCGCAGCGCAGCCGGCGGCGATGATCCCACCCATGCTGGTGCCGGCCAGATAATCTATCGGGACTCCCTCGCGCTCCAGAACCTTGAGCACGCCGATGTGGGCCAGCCCCCGGGCGCCACCGCCGCTGAGGGCTAAGCCAACTCTGGGTCTACGGTATAACTTCAGCATCTCGTTTAACACTCCGCCAGAACTCAATCGCTTCCAACAGGTGCTCTTTCTGGAAATCAGGCCAGAAAACAGGGGTGGTCCAGAAGCTGGCTCCCACCGCCTGCCAGATCAGGAAGTTGCTGGTGCGCTGTTCGCCAGCGGTGCGGATGATGAGCTCGGCGTCGGGCAAGCCGGCGGTGTAGAGATAGCGGGCGAAGACCTCTTCATCCAGCTCATCGGGAGAGAGCAGGCCCTGACGGCAGGCAGCGATGACCTTTCGCGTGGCGTCAATGATCTCCACCCGCCCCCCGTAATTCAGGGCGAAGTTGAGGATCAGCCCCGTGTTATGCTGAGTTAATTGGACACTTTGGTCAATGACTCTCAGCAATGATTCGGGTATAGGTTGGCGACGGCCCAGAAATTGCACCTTGATATTTTTCTGGTGGAGTTCAGCCATCTCTCTTTGGATGAAGTCTTCGCAGTACCTCATCAAAAAGTCCACTTCTTGGCGAGGGCGCTGCCAATTCTCGGTCGAGAAGGTGTATAGGGTAAGGGCGTCTATCCCCACCTCAAGGGCAGCCTTAGCGATCCGTCGCACATTCTCGATCCCTACCCGGTGCCCGGCCGTGCGGGGTAGGCCCCTTCTTTGTGCCCACCGCCCGTTGCCGTCCATGATGATGCCGATGTGTCGAGGAATCCTGTCCACATCCAGGTCGGGAAAGCCCGATTCATCGGACCGGTTCTCTGTAATTAGGCGATCATTTTTCCGGTTCATTGGTCCTCTGGTCCTCCCGAACCTGATCTTTTCCAGCAATCAGTGCGGACAAGGCTAGAATGCCAACAAGAAGGCCGCAAGCCAGATCGTTCCAGAGGTTGGCTGTCTCTCCGTAATGAGCGATGGTGAAAGAGGAGAAGATCAGCCAGGCCCCCAGGACCATATAGACCCAATGTCGCCACACGGAAATCCCTCCTTGAGCTTCAGTTCTCATTCTGAGAATAGCCACAGCAAAGATCAACATCGTGATCGAGACCAAGACAGGCGCGATGACCGGGCCAAGCCAGGGGACGGGGATGAGAAACAGGATGTCGGTGGTCAGCGGCGAAGACGGCCAGCGCAGGGTGGCGTACAGCCAAACATAGTAGAAGATGTCCCAGATGCCGAAGGACCAGATGAAGAAGGCGAACCTTTCCCACCAGTTCCTTCTGCTTACCGCTATACTCAGCGCGGCCAGCATGACGATCGTTGCCGCTTCCCGTCCGAGCTCTATGGCAAAAGTAAAAGGAGGCATCGGTCGGAGGGATTCGAGGGAGAGGATCACAAAACCCTGCGGGTAAAACATCTGCCGCAGATAGACCACCACGGCCGCTTCCAGGTAGGCCATCGCGATCCCGAAGATGGTTAGCCAACCGAGTTTGACCCATTGCTCTCGCCCTATTTTCGGCATCTTTCGCCAGTTTCTCCTTAGCTCATCATACTTCTTAGAGTGCCTCGGAACAAAAAGGGGTCCTCAGAAGCACTCGTCACAGGCCTTTCCATCTCGCCCGGCGGATGGCGGTCGCGGCGCCCACGACCACCAGAGCCATCAGCAACAACACCCGCTGAATTCCGATAAGGTCAGCTAAACCGCCTGCCAGAAGCATAGGAGGGATGGACACCACATTGTTCGCCAGAGCCTGCACGGAAAACACCCGCCCCCGCACCTGGCTGGGTGAACGCTCTTGCAGCGTGGTCTGGCTGGGGATCGTTAACAGCGCCAGCCCCAGACCAAGCCCCACGAAAAGAACTAGTAGCACGAGCAACCAGTTCCCAGGCTGTACCTGGGCCGCTATCCAGGCCATCCCGACCAGGCTACCGATAATGAGAAACAGGCCCAGTTGGCTCCAGCGCACTTTGCTCAGTGTCCGGCCACAGCGCCCCAGCAATACAGCCCCGGCCCCAAGACCGATGCCGGCCGGGGTGGCCAAATAGGCCCCGTCTTCCACCCGGATGCCCAGGCTCCGAGCAGCGAAACCAGGCCCGATCACTACCAGCATCGCCACCAGGGCGCTGGCCACAGTCACATGCAGCATGGCCAGAGAGACCTGCGCCTCGCCAAAGATGAAGGCCCACCCTTCACGGATGGCGGCGCGCAGGCTCCACACCTGGCTTACGTCCACTGGATTGGACGATTGAGGCTCTGGCTGTCCTCTGGCCGGCAGGGTCCAGACCAGCACGGCAGCCACGCCGTACAACGTCACGTTGATGATATAGACGGCCTCCACACCCCCTAGCTTGATGAGCAACGGGCCGAGAGCCACAAAGCCTGCGCCTTGAGCACCTAAGGTTGTCAGGCTCGTCAGGGAGTTGGCCTGCAAGAGCCGCTCCACACCCACCAGATGCGGGATGATGGCCGCCTCAGCCGGACCGGAGAACTGCCCCACGCTGGAAAGGGCGAAGGTGAGGAGGTAGATGCCCGGCAGCAGCCAATGCCCCGGCAACAGGCGGTGGACGATCAGGTAACCGATAGCCAGCAGCCCACGCAGCACGTTGCTCAGCACTAGAACCCACCGCCGGTCCAGGCGGTCCACCGTGGCCCCTGCTGCCACACCCCACAGCACCCCTGGCAGGCTGAAGGACAGGACCACCATGGCCACAGGGAGACTGGCGTGCGTCCTCTCTTCCGCCAGCACCATCAAGGCCAGATGGTTGGCATTCTCGGCCGTCAGGGACACCACCTGAGCGGCCCAGAGGCGTACAAAGTTCCTGTTTCGGAACAGCGGCGAGGATGCAGGTTCCAGTCCGGTGACTTTTGGCAGCATTTTACTCCTCATCGTCAGTGTAGAGGAAATCGAACCAGAGCAGGCTACACTACGCAGTGAACTTTAGCCCGTAAACGGTATCATAGCCAATCCGGCCACCAACGGGACAGTGAAGTTATCATCCATAGGTAGGGGCAGCAGTTCGATGACCGTAGCCGCCAAAGCGCCGGCCACCACCGCTGGCCATGGCATCCCCAGCCAGGCCCAAGCTGCCAGTCCTACGATGAAACAGGTTGCCAAGCAGGCCAGGCTCCCCTCCAGTGTCTTCCCCAGCACCCGGGTCCGGCCCCACCGGGTGCCCACCAGTTCGGCTGCCACGTCACCGAAGAGGAAGAAAAGCCAGGCAGTGACCGCCACCTGGCGGGTGAAGAGGAGCACAGCCGGCAGGGCACCCAGCAGGAACCAGGTGATGGCGGTCAGCCGCGTCCGTTCCCCTTCCCGCAGGATGACCGAGCCATAACGGAACAGAACCTCATTCACTGCCGCGCGCCGGAAGCGCAGCCCTTCCAGAGTAAGAAAAAGGATCAGCAGCACCAGCGCGAAGGCAAGCGTCACTTCCTTCGACGTCCACAAGTACACCGCTGGAAACAGCAAGCCGGTCAGGCGAAAGAGCTTGCGAAACGGCTGGATCACATACGCCTTCTTTCCCAGGAGCAGGGGCGACCGTCGGAGCTCCGGCGTCGCCCCTGCCCTCATTGCAGGACCCCGGCCTCAGGACTTGGCTGTCACCACCGTCGGCCTGGGCACCTCAGGGAGTGGGGTGATGTCGCTACCCTGTGGGCAGCCCCATCGCTGGTAGTGCTCCTCCCAGACCTGGCCACTCAGTGCCTGCCACTCCCGGTCGTACACCGCCAATCCGCGGTAGTATTCCTCGTCGAGTAGAGCCTCGCGGGCGTTGGGATCGGTCGGCTCGGGTTCGTGCATAGCCATCAGCCGGCGGAGCGTTTCGTGGTGGTCGCGGATAATGCACGGGGCCAGCCAGTTACCGACCCGCTCCTGGGTTGGCTGCCCCAGACCGTACTCTCGCTGCCAGGCACGGATGTCGGCGAAGAAGGGCTCAGCCCAAACGTCATTCAGGGTCCCACCTCGGGCATAGATGTCTTTGATGTTGACCGGGGAGTAAGGCACGAACACGCAGGGGCTCACCGCGCCGTTCCAGTCAATGTGCAGATAGCCACCGCTCCGTCCGGCCGAGATGCAGCCCTCAACAGCGGTGCCGTGATTCCAGAAGTCGGCCAGGAAGAGCCGCTGCTGGCGGATGAGTTCCCAGGAGCGGCGCCACAGCCACAGCCGTTGCTCGGGCGTGGGCATCAGGTCGAGGGTGAAGGCCCGGCCGATGGGCATGTAGTGGAAGATGAAGCCGTAGAGCGCGCCCTGCTGTGCGAAGAAGAAATCTATAAACTCATCGGACAGAATCTCCTCGCAGTTGTGGCAGGTGGCGGTGAGGGAGATACCGAAGGGCACGCCCGTCTGCCGCAGTCGGGCCATGGCCGCCAGCACCTTGTCGAACACACCAGCGCCGCGCCGGGCGTCGGTGCGCTCGCGGAAGCCCTCGACGGAGAGCGCCGGTGTGAGGTTGCCCACTTCTGCCATGCGCGCGGCCACACGGTCATCAATCAGCGTGCCGTTGGTGTACATCAGGAACAGGCAGTCACGGTGCTTTTCCGCGGCATCGAGGACACCCTTACCGTCGGAGCGGTAGGCCAGGGGCTCACCGCCGCTAATGACGAAGAAGCTCGCCCCCCATAGTTCCTTGGCCTCGGTGATGATCCGGTCAAAGGTAGCCCAGTCCAGCTTCTCGGCCGTCGGTCCGGCGTCGGCATAGCACCCAAGACAGCGCAGGTTGCAGGCCTTGCCGGGGCTGATGACCAGGAAGCTGCACGGATGCTCGCCATATCGGGCAGTGAAGCGGGCCATGGCCTCCGTACCGGCTTGGTGAAAGATGAGCCCTTGCACCAGGATCTGGAACAGGGTACGGCGTACCGCTTGGGATGCGCGTCGCTCGACCAGGATGCGTTCGATGGTGTGGGCCAGAGCCAATCCCATAAGCAGGCGATCTTCGTCCACGCCGGGCGGGTGGTGTGATGTGGCACGGCTCTGCGTCAGGCCCCGGCGTCCATAGGTCTCGATAGCGCGGACTGCCATGCCACGTAGGGGTCCGATCTGGGCCAGGGTCGGGCCAGCATGGACCAACAGCTCGGTTCCCAGGTTAGCGGTGGCTTGTTTCAGCATGTTCATGGTTGCACCTCCTGCTTTTTTGGGGTAAAGTGTTTATCGCTCACCGGCGTCTCCATTCATGCCCCCGGCGGCCACATTGGCCGAAACATGTACCACTGGTCTGGATGAGTCCGAATGAAGCTCTCCAGGGCGTGAGCGATCGCCTGCGTGACGACCAGGATGTCCTGACTAGCGTCGGCCGTCCGCTGAGGTACGATAGGCGGTAGGGCCACTACTTCAAAACGCCGGCCGGGCAAGCGGCGAACGTAACCAGGGATGATGGGGGCTCCCGTCCAGCGGGCCAGGACCGCTGCGCCAGCCGGGAAGCGAGCCGGCCGATTGAAGAACTCCACCTCTACCGCTTCCTGAGCCTTGACCCCAACATCCATGAGGAGGGCGACCATCCCGTTACGCCGCAGGGTACGTAAGAGGGCCAAGGCTGAACCCTCAATCGGTAGGGTAGTGATCCCCAGGTGTCCCCAGGCCTCGGTGATCCACTTCACCACCCTGGCAGGTGCGAAGGTCTCACCCACTGTAGTGACCCGCTGGCCCAAGCCAGCCAGGACAGTCATCGCTAGCTCGGGGCGGCCAAAGTGGGCGGTGACGAGGATTGCCCCCCGGCCAGGCTTTAAAGCCTCCTCCACATAGCCAAGGCCTCGGCTAATCAAACGCGTGGCTAACTGGTTCCCAGCGAAGCGAGGCAGGCGCAGCACTCCCAGAACCCAGCGGGCGTGGTTGCGGAAGGCCGCGCCGGTCGTCCGCGCTACGATGCGACTCTTAGGGTCAGCCTCTAGCACCACAGCGTAGTTGTAGCGCGCCGTCCAGCGTTTGGAGCGCCAGAAGAGATAGACCGCCTCGCCAATTGCCGCCGCCAGAAAATCGCCGATCCAGGACGGCACAAAGCAGGCCAGCCAGGTAATGAGTCGCCAAGCCGAGTTGACCATAGAACCTTTTTAAGTTCACCGAATGTCTGGCGTTGAGAGAGCCGACTTTCTCAGAGCTACGACCCGTACTGTGCTGAGGGCCATGCGCTGCAGGTAGTGGAAATACCCCTCCCGCACTCGCCTGGCCGAGGAGTGCACAACCAAGTCGGGGTCGAAGCGGACCCTGGCCTTATGGTTGACCTGTAAGGAGAGATAAAAATCATCGCCCAGCAACCCATCGGGATCGAAACCCCGGAAGCCATCCACCAGCCAGAAGACCTGGGCGCGCACGGCGAAATTGCTGCCCACCCACCAACTACAGCCGACCCGGTTGGAAACAGCCAGAGCCCAGGTGACGGGGTACTTCATGACCAGCCGCTCATGGAGCTGGCCGTCGGGCCAGTATACCGGCCCACACACACCGCCCAACTCGTGGTCCTGGGTAAAATGAGCAGCGATGCGAGTCAGCCAGAAGGGTGGCACAACGGTGTCGGCGTCCGTTGAAGCGATGATCTCGCCACGTGCCGCCTCGAAGCCGACTTGACGGGCTCGGGCGATGCCTTTCACTGGCTCCTCCACTACCCGGACTCCGAAACCGCGGGCGATACGGGCCGTGGCGTCGGTACTACCGTTGTCCACCACGATGATCTCGTAGCCATCGGCCGGATAGGTCTGTTCCCGCACCGCCCGCAGACAGGACGGCAGGTATTTTTCCTCGTTGTAAGCAGGTATAACTATAGAGAGGAACATGGCTCTATTACCTCCATCTTCGTTCATCTTTATTCCCAAAAAGGTTATAAAGACAAGAAAGACAAATTAATTGACGAAAAAAATAAGAAGGCAAGGCTGGGCTCACGATTCGATGATCCGCGCCACCTCCTGCGTGAAGGCGGAGAGCCTCTCCTTGTTCTCGGTGCTCAGGCGGGTCAGGTAATCCTGGTATTTGCTGCTGTAAGCGAGCAGCAGAGAAGAGATGCGCCGGTTGGCCCGCTCGACGAAGCTCAGGCCCACAGCCAGGCCAGCCAGGGCGTTAAGCCCCAGCTCCCCTGGCAACCCCAGGGCCCGCAAGTCTTCCAGGAGACTACTCGCCTGTGCCTTTTCCCTCAACTGATGGAGGTACAGCAGGATGGCAGTGATCATCTCCGTGGCATAGAGCATGGGGGTCTTCCATTCTGGAATACGGAGCAGGATCTCCTCCAGCAGGTCTTGATAGTCAGTACCTTTGCCTTCCCGCAGGGCCTGTAAGATGCGCTGCTTGACCGTTTCCCACTCCTCCCGATCCCAATCCTCCCCTGCTAACTGGGCCATCACCAAGGCGGCTTTTTCTGTGGGCCGAAAGACGATTGTGGAGCGGCCTGGCCCGCCCTCTGGTAGGACGTACTCAGAGAAGATCAAGCCCCGGTCCTCCAACAGGCGGAGCATATCGTAAGCAGCCATAGGGCTGACCCCTAGTCGCTCGGCCACAGCCGAGTAATGCAAAGATTGCTGGGCCTCCCGATAGAAGTCGAGGAAGCTGCTCAGGAATTGGCGTTGTCGTCCAGTAAGTCCCATGGTCAACTCCTTTCATCATAAAGGCAAAAACTCCTTAAAAGGCAAAAGTATTTTACACCAATTTCTTCTCCTTGTCAAGTGGCTCTTAGGACTTGCCGTTACCCACGGAGCCGCTCTGGCTTGACAGCAAGGGCATTTCGGTGTACAATTGTCCACAAAGAATGGCCTTTTCAAGGGGTATTTGGATTGGCGTCGTAAAACGCCTGTTACTGATTGGGGCCGGGATCGACCTGCGGCGTCTGGACAGCGTGCGCCGCTAGCACCGTTGCTTTTGACTCAACGCAGTCAGATCGGCGTGGGAGACATTCCCTCCCACGCCGATAACTGTGCTTTGCAAGATGAAACGTCTTTTTGGTTGGGCTCTGGTAGTCTGCCTGTTCCTGTCCGCCTGCGCCGGCCCGGCCCCCCAGCCGCTGACCTTCAACCCGGCGCCGTGGAGCGACGGGGAGATCAGCACCTACGACGTGCGGGACAAGGCCGGGGCGCTGGTCGGCACGGCCTCCTGGAGTTGGCAGCGCAGCCCCGAAGGCTGGGTTCAAGCCTATGAACTTAACCTGGGTGGGCGGCTGGATCGCGGCGAGGTGGTCATGGGGCCAGACCTGCAGCCCCTGCGCTCCTGGCGGGAGCTGGCCGGCCGGCGCCTGGAGGCGACCTACGGCGCCGACAAGATCACGATCCAGCAGACGGCCACCGACGGCACGGTCACGACGAAGGAGCTGAAGCCAACCGCCGACCCCGTAGACAACGACGCCAGCCTGATGGTGCAGCGCGCCCTGCCGCTGGCCGCCGGCTACGTCACACGCTACACGGACGTGATCCCCACCACCGGCCTGACGGCCCCCATCCGGCTGACCGTCACCGGCGCCGAAACCATCACCGTGCCCGCCGGCACCTTCCCGGCCTGGCGTGTCGTCATGGAGTCCGGCAGCGTCCAGCACGATGGGTGGTACGGGCAGGAAGCGCCGTATCTGCTGGTGAAGTACCGCAACCGGGCCTCGGGTGCAGTGTTTGAGCTGCGTTCCTGGAGCGGGGCGGGCGCAGCGCCACCCGTCAGCCACCCGGCCCCCACGGCGGTCGCCCCCACACCTGTAGCCCCCCAGGCCGGCCCACCGCCACTCAACGTGCCCTTCCTGGTCATGTCCTTTTTGGTGCAGTACCCGCTGATGCTGCTCTTCCCCCTGCTGCTGGGCTGGTGGCTGCGCCAGCGCTACGGCGTGGGCTGGGGTCTCTTCGGGGCCGGGGCGCTGACCTTCATCGCCTCGCAGGTCGTGCACCTGCCGCTGAACTGGGCCCTGGGTCTGCTGGGCGGCGGGCGAGGGGTGACCCTCTGGCCGCTGCTGCCCCTGGCGCTGGTCGCTGGCCTCAGCGCCGGGATTTGCGAGGAGGGCGCTCGCTGGCTCGCCCTGCGTTTCTTCTTGCAGAAGGCGCGCGGCTGGCGCGAGGCGCTACAGTTTGGCGCCGGCCACGGGGGAATTGAGGCTCTCATCTTCGGCCTGCTGGCCTTGATCAACCTGGTCGTTATATTGGCCCTGCGCTCACTCGACCTGGCCACGCTGGGCATAACCGGTGACGCCGCCGACCAGGTGCGAGCGGCGCTAGATCAGCTCTGGCGGACCCCGTGGCACCTGCCGCTGCTGGCCGGCCTGGAGCGAGTCTTCGCCATCACTTTCCACATTGCCATGGCCGTGCTGGTCATGCGGGCCGTCACCCGCCGGAACATCGGCTACCTGGCGGCGGCCATCACTGCCCACGCCGCCCTGGACTTCTGGGGCGTCTGGGCCGTGCGGACGCTAGGGACCACCTGGACCGAGGTTGGCGTTGGTGTCATCGCTCTCGCCGCCCTTTGGCTGATCGTCTGGCTGCGCGAGGCCCCACCACCCCCCGAGCCAGCGCCGGCCCCGGCGCCCGCACCCACCGCCGCCGATTTGACCCCACGCGCCCTATCGCCCGAGGAACTGGCGCGCCGGGCAGAAGAATCAAAGTACGAAGGGATTTAGGGAATCAGGAAATCAGGGAATCAGGCTTCCTAATGCGTCCTGATTCCCTGATCGCTGATTCCCTGATTCCCCCATCATTCACTGGAATAGAGGTAAAGCTATGATTCGCACAGAAGCACTCTGCAAATACTTCCAGCGCAACCACCAGGAGATCAAAGCCGTAGACGGCCTGGATGTGCAGGTGCGTGAGGGCGAGGTGTTCGGCTTCCTGGGGCCGAACGGCGCCGGCAAGACCACCACCGTGCGCCTGTTGTCCTGCCTGATCGGCCCCACCAAGGGCCGCGCCTGGGTCAACAACCTGGAGGTGGGCAAGGAGGATCAAAAGATCCGCGCCCAGACGGGCATCCTGACCGAATCGCCGGGCCTGTACGACCGCCTGAGCGCCCAGCGCAACCTGGAAATCTACGCCGAACTGTACGGCGTGGCCGACGTGCACGGGCAGGTGGAAAAGTACCTGCGCTTTTTGGAACTCTGGGAGCAGCGGGACGCCGAGGCTGGCACCTTCAGCAAGGGCATGAAGCAAAAGCTGGCCATCGCCCGGGCCCTGCTGCACGAGCCGCCGGTGCTCTTCCTGGACGAGCCGACCAGCGCCCTCGACCCCGAGGCGGCCAAGACCGTGCGCGATTTCATCGAGTCGCTAAAAGGGCAGGGTCGTACCATCTTCCTCTGCACCCACAACCTGGACGAGGCTGAACGGCTGTGCGACCGCATCGCCGTCTTCAAGCAGCGCCTGATTGCCGTGGACACCCCCGAGGCGCTGCGCCGCCAGCTCTTTGGCCGGCAGACCGTGGTGCACCTGGCCCAGCTCAACGAGCAGATGGTCGCCACCGTGCGCGGCTTGCCCTTCGTCAAGCACGTGGAGGTTTTGCCCGGCGAGTCAGGGGCGGGCAAGCTGGTCATCGGCCTGAGCGACCCGGCGGCGCAGAACCCAGCCATCGTGCAGGCGCTGGTGGGCCAGGGGGCGCAAATCCAGTTCGTCAACGAGCTCCGGCACTCGCTGGAGGACGTCTACCTGAGCCTGATCCACGAAAATCGCGCTTAGAAGCCAATAGAAGGCCAATAGAAGCCGGGTTTCTTGGAGAAACCCGGCTTCTGGAAGGTTTCCGGCTTCTTGTGGAGGATTTTCCATGAAACAGATTCGTACCATCGTCAGCAAAGAGTGGGCCGATGTAAGGCGTAACAAGATGGTGTTATACGTCACCATTCTCGTGCCCCTGTTGCTGACCGCCATTCCCGTGGTCATGCTGTACATCCTGGGACGCGTGCCGGCCAGCCAGAGTGACTACGAGGAGATGGGCCGCATGCTAGAGAACCCCATCTTCGCCGGCATGACGCCGGTCGAGGCCATACAGTCAGTGATGGCCAGCAGCTATCTGGTGCTGTTTCTGATGATGCCCCTCCTGGTGCCGGTGACCATCGCCGCCTACAGCATCGTAGGGGAGAAGGTCTCACGCTCCCTGGAGCCGCTGCTGGCCACGCCCATCACCACGACGCAACTGCTGTTGGGGAAGGGGCTGGCCGCCGCCCTGCCGGGGATCGTCATGGCCTGGTTTAGCTACGGTGTCTTCCTGATCTTCGCCCGCTTCTTCTCCGTCAGCGACCGCGTATTCCAGGTCTTCGTCAATCCCATGTGGCTGGTGGCCATGTTCGTGCTGGCGCCGCTGTTGACAGTGCTGGCGGTCAACTTCGGCATCATCGTCAGCAGCCGGGTCAACGATCCACGCGCCGCCGAGCAGTTGGGGGCGCTGCTTATCCTGCCGCTGATGGTCCTGTTCCTCGGCCCGCTGACTGGCTTTATCACGCTGAACAGTACCACCTTCCTGCTGTCCGCCGCTGTGGTGGCTCTGCTGGACGTGGTGGTGGTCTACCTGGGCGTGAAGCTGTTCCAGCGGGAGACGATTTTGACGCGGTGGAAGTGAAACGTCAAGCGTCAAACGTGAAACGTGGAACTTGGAACGTGAAACGTGAAGTAGACCTGACTGAGGCGCCAAGGCTCGCCGCCGAGATTGTGGCGGAGCTGCGTGCCCTGCCTGTGTACGACGTGCCCAGCGAGCGCGCCGTGCGCCTTAAGTATTCACACAGGCTCAAGCGGGCGCAACCAGAGCTCATCCTCGCCCTGGCCAGAGAACTCCTGACCAAATACGACGAGCGCTGGATAGCTTACGAACTGGTGCATAACCATAAAGCCGCCTGGCGGAGCCTGGGCGAGGCTGAGCTGGAGGAATTCGGCCGGGGCATCAACAGTTGGTGGACGGTAGACGCCTTCGCCCGCACCCTGGCCGGCCCGGCCTGGCTGCGGGGGCAGGTAGGCGATGCCTTGATACACAAGTGGGCGCACTCGCCAGACCTCTGGTGGCGACGGGCGGCCCTGGTCAGCACGGTAGCCTTGAACGTGCGCTCGCAGGGAGGCTACGGCGACGTGCCGCGCACCCTGGCGGTGTGCCGCCTTTTGGTGGCCGATCGCGAGGACATGGTGATGAAAGCCCTGTCCTGGGCGCTGCGCGAGCTGGTGGCCCACGATCCAGAGGCAGTGCGGGCCTTTCTCCAGGAGCACGAGGCCGTCCTGGCGGCACGCGTGAAGAATGAAGTGCGGAACAAACTGACCATCGGACTAAAAAGCCCAAGACGTGGGAAGCGACAGTCCGCCTGAATGGACTTGTTCTTTTAGCTCAACGGAACACGCAACACGCACCACGATGAGGAGGGACAATTATGCCTAAGCCCAAAGCTACCGATCCCCAGATCTTGGAAATGCCAGCGCAGAAGATGGCCGTGGTCACGACTAGGGGCGATCCAAACGTCGTGGGCCAGCAGGCTATCGGGGCACTGTACGGAGCGGCCTATACGCTGAAGTTCGCCCTCAAGAAGCAGGGGCGCGATTTCAAGGTAGGCGCCCTGCGGGCGCGCTGGCCAGACATCCATCCGGCCTCTAAAGACGAATGGCTGGGCATCTGGGGGCTGCCCATCCCTGACGACACGACCGAACTGCCCCAGAAGGTGCCCGGCGTAGAGGTCAAGATGGAGACCTGGCAGTACGGCACCGTGGCCCAAATCCTGCACCTGGGGTCCTACAGCGAAGAGCCGCCCACCATCCAGCGCCTGCACGATTTCATTGCCGCCAGCGGCTACGAGATCGCCGGCCCGCACGAGGAAGAGTACCTCAGCCGGCCCGACGCCAAAGTGCCCAAGACCATCATCCGCTATCAGGTGAGGAAGAGGAACGAGTAGCACGTAGCAGGTAGCGCGTAGCAGGTAGCAAGTACACAAGTAGACAAGTTCGTAGGGGCGAGGCATTCCTTGGAGGCTGGTTCAACTCCACTGTATCCTCGTTGCACAGGCATTGGGGAGCGCCGGATATTCTGGGAAATGCCTCGCCCTTCTACTAGTTGCCGTAGGGCAGTGCCCGTGGCCTGCCGCCCAGATGTGCAGAACAGGTCGGCCCGCCCTACGGACTCGCATGACGGTTAGGGAGGAGACGATGTCTGAAGAACGCAAGGATACACCCTGGTACTTGTGGCCCTTCGTGGCCCTGTGGGAGCTGCTCGCCGGGATCATTAAGCTGACCGGCCGGCTGGTGGCCGCCATCCTGGGGTTGGTACTGATGATCGTGGGCGTGCTTCTCTGCCTGACGGTCATCGGGGCCATCGTGGGCATCCCGCTGCTCATCTTTGGCTTTATGCTGATCGTGCGCGGCTTCTTCTAGAGGGCGAGGGAGAGGGATGAGGGATGAGGGACGAGGGACGAGGGACGAAAGACCAAATTCGTCCTTCGTTTTTCGCCCTTCGTCTTTCGTCGTGATCCCCTTGACTTTTGCGCCCCGTAGCTGTATAATACCGACAAGAATAGTCAGCTTCATAAGGAGACATATGTGTTTGACGAATTTGTATACCTAGACAACGCTGCCGCCACCCGCCTGGACGAGCGCGTGCTGGAGGCGATGAAGCCCTACCTCTTTGAGACGTATGCCGTGGCCACTTCCCAGTTCGGCTACTCACCGGGTATTGAGGCCCGGGACGCCCTGGAGGCGGCGCGGGAGAAGATCGCCGCTGCTCTGGGAGCCGCCCCGGAGGAGTTCATCTTCACCTCTGGCAGCACCGAGTCCAGCAACATGGCCCTCAAGGGCGTGGCCATGGCCTTGCGGGAAAAGAAGGGCCGGCACATCGTCACCACGCGCCTGGAGGATTTCCCGGTGCTGTACAGCGCCCGCGCCCTGGAGAAGCAAGGCTTCCAAGTCACCTACCTCAACGTGGACGAGTACGGGCGATTAGACCTGGAGCAACTGCGCCAGGCTATTACACCACAGACAATCCTGGTTTCCGTCCAGGCGGCCAACCAGGAGATCGGCACGCTACAAGACCTGCAGGCCATCGGCCAGATCTGCCGGGAGAAGGGCGTGCTCTTCCACACCGACGCCACGCACACCTTCCCGCGCCTGCCGCTGGACGTGCGCCAGGTGCCGGTAGACCTGGTCACGGTGACGGCGCACCTGATTCACGGCCCCAAAGGCGTGGGTGGCCTATACCTGCGCCAGGGGACACCGTTTACCAAATGGCTGGACGGCGGTTTCCAGGAGTTCAACCTGCGGGCCGGTGAGGAGAACATCCCCGGCGTCGTCGGGTTTGCCAAGGCGGTAGAACTGGTGACACCGGAAGAGACGGCCCGCCTGCAAGGGATGCGCGACCGGCTGATCGCCCGGCTGTTGCAGATTCCCCACTCGCGGCTCAACGGCCATCCCACCCTGCGACTGCCGCAGAACGCCAACGTCTCGTTCCGTTTCGTGGAGGGTGAGTCCATCCTGCTGCACCTGGACATGCGGGGCTTCGCCGTGAGCACCGGCTCGGCCTGCTTCAGCCGTTCGCTGGAGGCCAGCCACGTCATCCTGGGCATCGGCGGCGACCACGAGCGGGCGCACGGCTCGGTGCGCTTCACCTTCGGCCGCTTCAATCATGACCGGGACGTGGACGCCGTGGCCGAGGCCATCACCGACATTATTGCCAATCTGCGGGCCATCAGCCCGTTGGGAAAGGAGTGAGTAAAATGCCACTGCCGTACAGTGAAATCGTCATGGAGCATTTCCGCCACCCGCGCAACGTGGGGCGCATAGAGGACGCCGACGCCAAATCGCTGGAGGGCAGCCCGGCCTGCGGCGACATGGTGGCAGTCTACCTCAAAGTAGACGAGGAAAGCCAGCGCATCCAGGACATCAAGTTTGAGTCCTACGGCTGCGCCTCCAACATCGCCACCGGCTCAATCATCACCGAGCTGGCCAAAGGCAAGACCCTGGAGGAAGCCAAGAATATCACCTGGAAAGAGGCTTCCGAGGCCCTGGGCGGCCTGCCGCCGATCAAGACGCACTGCTCCGTGCTGGCCGTGGACGGCCTGCGCTCGGCCATCCAGAACTACGAGGAGCGCCACGGCCTGGTCAAGGAGAAAGTGCCGACGACGGTAGAGGAGGTGCGCCGGCGCCTGAAGCACGTGATGAACCCAGTGGTGGGTCTGGACCTGGTGCGCACCAAGCTGGTCAAGGACATTGAGATCAAGGATGGGAAGGTGCGTGTGCTGCTGGACCTGCCCGCCGACCATCAGTTTGCCGCTACCATCCGCGAGGACGTCAAGGAGAAGGTCGAGCCTTTGTGGGACGTGCAGCAGGTGGTGGTGGAGTTTACGGAGTGAGGTGTAACCATGTCCCAAGTCGTTGACACCCGAAAGGAGAGCTGCCCCATGGCCAACATCCAGGTGGACTGCCGGGGGCAGACCTGCCCTGTGCCACTGGTGGAGGTACGCAAAGCATTGCGCAAGGCCGCGCCGGGCGATGTCCTCGAAGTGCTGGGCACGCACCCCGCCTCGAAGAAGGAAATCCCCATGGCCGTCGAGGCCCTGAAGCTCAAGCTGCTCAGCGTTGAAGGTACGGACACGGACTGGAAGATTCGCATCCAGAGGTAGAGAACCGTGCTGCGTGTTGCGTGGTGCGTGTTGGGCCAACGGAACACGCAACACGCAACACGTGCGGATGAACTTTCAATTACCTTATCAAACTGCGAAAGGCCCCCATGCGTATTCTGGCCATCATCACTGGCGAATACGGGCAGCGGCACGTGGACAACATTCGTGCGCATGGCCCGGCCGACTGGCAGGTCGCGGTGTGGCGAGCACCTGCTGCCCTGCCGCCGGTTGTAGACGACCCGGAGGAATTCCTGCCCGCCTCGCTCCCCCAGGCCGATCTGATTCTGTCCTTCGCCGAGCACCCCAGCGTGGCGGATTTGCTGCCCGCCATCGCCCGGATGACCGGCGCCCAGGCGGTGCTTGTGGCGGTGGATAATGAGACCTGGCTGCCTCGCGGCCTCGCTCGCCAGGTGCGGGGCTGGCTCCAGGAGATGGGCGTGGAGTGCGTGACGCCCAAGCCCCTGTGCTCGCTGACGGAAACCTACTACACAATTGGTCGCCGCCAGCGGATGGAGTACAGCAGCCCGCTCATCACCGAATTTGCCCGCCATTTTGGCCAGCCGGAGTTGCGCCTCACCATCGACCCTCAGACACGCACCATTACGGCTGTGGAGGTCGGGCGTGACACGGTGTGCGGCTGTGCTCGTCACGTAGCCAAAGGGTTGGTGGGGGTCTCGGCAGACGACGCTGAGGAGAAGGCCGGGCTGTTGCATCACCACTACCCTTGCCTGGCCAGCATGGGTGTGGACGCCGACTACGGCGATACCCTGATGCACGTTTCTGGCAATTTGCTCAAAGACAACGTGGGTGGGCAGGTCAAGCCGTTCAAGCGCATCCAGTACTTTGAGCCGGGGAGCAAAGTGGCATAGCCGCCTAGAGGAGCAATGGAGAGCTGAGAGCAAAATGACCGACCGTGAGCGCCCGCGGGTAGTGATCGTGGGAGCTGGTTTTGGTGGGCTGTGGGCTGCCCGCGCCCTGGGCCGTTCGCCCGTCGAGGTGCTGCTCGTGGACCGCAACAATTATCACACCTTCCTACCGTTGCTCTACCAGGTGGCAGCAGCCGAGTTGGAGCCGGAGGCCATCGCCTATCCGGTACGGAGCATCCTGCGCCAATTGCCCAACGTCCACTTTGCCCTGGCCGAGGTGCAGGAGATAGACCTCGCCGCCCGGCTGGTGAAGACTGCGCAGGGCGTGATTCCGTACGATTTCCTCGTTCTGGCCATAGGCAGCACGTCCAGCTTCTTTGGCCTGCCTGGGGCCGCCGAGTACACCTTTCCTCTGAAAACGCTGGAGCAAGGAGTGACCCTGCGCAACCACATTCTCTGCTGTTTCGAGCGGGCAGTGCAGGAGCCGGACGAGCAGCAACGCCAACGGCGGCTAACCTTCACTATCGTGGGTGGCGGGCCAACTGGCGTGGAGTTTGCCGGTGCCCTGTCCGAACTCATTCATGGCCCCATCGTGCAGGACTACCCGACGCTGGACTTCCGCCAGGTCCACGTGGTGCTCCTGGAGGCCAGGGACGGCTTGCTTCCCGGCCTGCCCGAACGCCTGCGGGCCTATGCCCTGGCACGGCTGCGTCGCATGGGGGTCGAGGTGCGCCTGCAGGCGATGGTGAGCCAGCTTACCCCGGAGGCGGTGCATCTCAGGGATGGCACGGTCATACCCACAGAAACCGTGGTCTGGACAGCGGGGGTGCGTGGCGACCCTCTGGCCCAAAGGTTAGGACTGCCTACAGCCCGCGATGGGCGGGTGGTCGTTCTGCCCACCCTGCAGGTGCCGAACCATCCAGAGGTCTACGTCAGCGGCGATTTGGCCTATGTGGAAGAAGAGGGGCGTCCGCTGCCCATGATGGGGCCGGTGGCCATCCAACAGGGGGAGTGGACGGCGCGGAACATCACGCGGCAGATGGCCGGCCAGGCCCCTCTCCCCTTCCGCTATCGGGATCGCGGGACGATGGTGACTATCGGGCGTAACGCGGCGGTAGCTCACCCGTTCCGCCGCGCCTTCACCGGCTTTCCCGCCTGGGTGCTCTGGCTAATCTTCCATCTCTTCAAGCTGATCGGCTTTCGCAACCGTCTGCTGGTGCTGATCAACTGGGCCTGGGACTACTTCTTATACGAGCGCGCTGTGCGCCTCATCCTGCCCCTGGGGCAGCGGGAGCCGTGCGAAGCAGCAGATGGAAAGGAGTAAGAGCTATGGATAAGGTGCAGATACCCAAAAACATACGGAGGTAATAACCATGGAGGACAAAGCCAGATACTTCTGGGCGGCAGCCCGCATAGGACTGGGATGGACTTTCCTATGGGCTTTTCTGGATAAGCTCTTCGGGCTTGGCTTTTCGACACCACCCAATCAGTCCTGGCTGGCAGGCGGTTCGCCAACGGCCGGTTATCTCAAAGCCGCTACAGCCGGACCGCTCAGTGGTCTTTACCACAGCCTAGCCGGCAACCCCGTGGTGGACTGGCTGTTCATGCTGGGCCTATTGGGGCTCGGTGTGGCGTTGCTCTTAGGCATCGGGATGAAAATCGCCGGCTACGCTGGACCATTGTTGATGCTCCTGCTGTGGTCATCGCACCTGCCTCCGGCGCAGAATCCGATCCTGGACCAGCATATCATCTACGCGCTCACACTGCCTGGTCTTTCTGCTGTCAAAGCCGGACAGACCTGGGGGCTGGGCAAGTGGTGGGCCGGGGTGGTGAGAGGAATTCCCATCCTGGAGTAGCAATCAGGGCCTACAGGTGCATAACGCCACGCCTGTCGGGGCTGTCTCTAATATGCCCTCTGGGGCACGATGGAGTCGGCTACAAGCGGCTATGTCCTTTGGCCATAAGTCAGCAAGTCCGTTGTCTGGAGTGGCGAACCCGGCAAGGTTGGCTCGCCACTCCAGCCTTGGGGCTTGGCTGCGAAGGAGTTGGAGGATCAAATGAACCGGGAAGGAACGACGCCCGAGCGGGTGACCATCATCCTGCACAGCGGTGACATGGACAGGGTGTACAGCGCCCTGATCATCGGCAATGGCGCCCTGGCGATGGGGATGGAGGTCTCCATCTACTTCACCTTCTGGGGCCTGCAACGGCTGCAGAAAGGCGGACTGGAGAAGGGGCCGCTCTCCAAGATGCACATGCTGGGCCTGGGCAAATGGATGATCGGGCAGCGCATGAAGAAGGCCAACGTGGCCTCGCTGGAAAAGCTGATGACCGATTACAAGGACCTGGGTGGCAAGGTCATCGCCTGCGAGATGACCATGGAGATCATGGGCCTCAAGCAGGAGGATCTGCGCCAGGACTGGATTGACGAGTACGGGGCCGTGGGGACGTACATCCAGGAAGCGCGCCAGTCGGCAGTCACGCTGTTCATCTAGGCATAACGCGGGGAATCAGGAAATCAGGGAATCGGGGAATCAGGCTTGCTAATGAGTCCTGATTCCCTGAAGAGTAGGTTCCATGCCAGAGCTTTCACTGGCAAGCAATCTCACCCTGCTGGGCACGCTGGCCACTATCGGCACGGGGTTGGCCACCGGTGTAGGGGCGTTGCCCATCTTCTTTGTGCGCCGCATCTCCGACCGGCTGCTGGACGCCATGCTGGGCTTTGCCGCCGGGGTGATGCTGGCGGCTACGGCGTTCAGCCTGATCGTCCCGGCCATTGAGTTGGGCGGGGTGTGGCTCACCGTGCTGGGCATCCTGGCAGGGGCAGCCTTCCTGGCCCTGCTGGACAAAACCATCCCCCACGAGCACTTCGTCATGGGGCACGAGGGGCCGGCATCTCACCTGCGGCGCGTCTGGCTGCTGATCATCGCCATCACCCTGCACAATTTCCCGGAAGGGTTGGCCGTCGGGGTGAGCTACGGCGGCGGCAACATTCCCCTGGCCACAGGGGTAGCCGTGGCCATTGGCTTGCAAAACATGCCCGAGGGTCTGGCCGTCGCTCTGCCCCTGCTGCGGGAGAAGTACAGCAAGGGCAAAGCCCTGGGCTACGCCTTCCTCTCCGGTCTGGCCGAGCCCATCGCCGGGATCTTTGGCGTGCTGGCCGTGCAGATCGCCCAGCCGATCCTCCCCCTGGCTCTGGCCTTCGCCGCCGGGGCCATGCTCTTCGTGGTCAGCGACGAGATCATCCCCGAGACGCACCGCAAGGGTTTTGAGAGCGAGGGCACCTGGGGAGTGATGATCGGCTTTGTGGTCATGATGCTGCTGGACAACTTGTTCAAGTAGAAGGAATCAGGGAATCGGTGATCAGGGAATGAGGAAATGATGGCTCGCCGCTTTAGGCATTATCTGCGCTATCACACGCTTCTGTGGCCGACCGCTGGCCTGGCCGTGCTGGGCGCTTTCATCGCCAGTGCCTTGTGGTATCTCTGGTCGCTGTAAGCGATGAACGACCCAGCCACAACCCAGACAAAAGCCAGCTTCGATAGCCTGGCCCCGGTCTACGACCCGCTGGATGAACTCCTCGAGTGGGTCGCTTTCCGCCGCTGGCGAGAGAAGCTCTGGCCGCAGGTGCGCGGCGAGCGAGTCCTGGAAGTCGGAGTAGGCACAGGCAAGAATCTGCCCTATTACCCCCAGGGGATGCGGGTCACGGCCGTGGACTTGAGCGAGAGGATGCTGGCGCGGGCGCGGCAGCGGGCTCAGGAGCTGGGCGTGGACGTTGATCTGCGGGTCATGGACGCCCAGGAACTGGCGTTTCCCGCTGCCACCTTCGACGCGGCGGTGGCCACCTTTGTCTTCTGCTCCGTACCCGATCCCGTGCGTGGGCTGCGCGAGCTAGGGCGCGTGGTCAAGCCTGGGGGGCGCATCTTCTTGCTCGAACACACGCGGGTAGACAAACCGCTGATCGGCAGGGTGATGGACCTGCTGCCGCACTTCAACCGGCGCACGGTGGAGAACGTGCGGCAGGCCGGTCTGGAGATCGAGCAGGTGGAAGACTTGACTCCTGGGGGCCTGGTTAAGTTGATTGTGGCTAGGGTAAGAAGCAAGTAGCAGGTAGCATGTAGCAGGTAGCATGTAGCACTGGTAGAACTGGAAAGGCGCTAGATAGCCTGACCGCAGATTAAGGAGGAGCAACTATGCCATCCATTGCCATCAAACCGGACATCTACTGGATCGGCGTAAACGACAGAACGACCGACCTCTTCGAGGGTCTGTGGCCCATCACCCAAGAAGGGATCTCTTACAACACCTATCTGATCAATGATGAGAAGAAGGCTGTCATTGATCTGGCCAAGGCCCTGAAGACGGACGAGTTCTTCGACCACATCGCTGAAATCGTGGCCCTCTCCGCAATTGACTATGTGGTCATTAATCACATGGAACCGGACCACACCGGTGTGTTGCGTACCCTCAAGAGGATAGCTCCAGGGGCAACAATCCTGGGCTCTCTGAAGACGAAGGAGATGCTGGAGTCCTTCTATGGGATCGCCGAAAACGTCAGGGTCGTCCAGGATGGGGAGACGCTCTCTCTGGGCAAGAGGACGCTGCAGTTCTTTTCCACCCCCTTCGTGCATTGGCCGGAGACGATGATGACCTACGAGACATCGCAGCGCATTCTCTTCTCCGGCGATGGTTTTGGCGGCTACGGTGCTCTGCGTGGGGCCATCTTCGACGACGAATACCCGGATTTGGGCTTCTACCAAAAAGAGGCGCTCCGCTACTACGTCAACATCATAGCCAAGTTCAGCCGGCCCGTGCTGCAGGCCATCGCCAAGCTGGCCGATGTGCCGGTGGAGATCATAGCTCCATCTCATGGGCTCATCTGGCGCAAGCATCCCCAGCTCATCGTTGACCTTTACAAGAAATGGGCCGAGTACGCCACGGGCCAAACCGAAGCGGGGGTAACCCTCATCTACGGCTCGATGTATGGCAATACCGAGACGATAATGAACGCTGTGGCCCAGGGCATCTCTACAGTGGGGGTGCCCCTGGAGATTTTCGACGCGGCGAGAACTCAGGTCAGCTATATCCTCCCCTCTCTGTGGACCAAGGCAGGAGTGATGGTTGGCGCTCCTACCTACGAAAGCACACTCTTCCCACCGGTAGCCCAGGTGCTGGAAATGGCCGCCCTCAAGCGTGTGCTGAACAAGAAGGTGGCCATGTTCGGCAGTTATGGGTGGAGTGGTGGAGCTCTGAGGCATCTCAAGCAAATCGTAGAGCCTCTAAAGTGGGAACTGGTGGACTCCTTAGAATTTGCTGGGCGGCCCACTGAGGAAGACCTCCAAAGAGGGGCAGAGTTTGGGGCCAGGTTTGCAGAGGTTATAAAAGCCCAAGGCTGAGGCCCTCAGAGCAGATAAGGCCTACACCTACACTCATCTTCCAATGGTGAAGTCATCGTCGTCAATGGTGATGTCTGACCAAGGAGGCGAGTACTCATGGATACCATTCACGTTCTGGGCTTCTCTGGTAGCCTGCGGCGCGGCTCGTACAATACGGCCCTGCTGCGCGCGGCCGCCGAACTCCTGCCCGCAGGCATGACGCTGGAAATCTTCGATCTGTCGCCCATCCCGCTGTACAACGAAGACGTGCGGGCTGTGGGCTATCCCGAGCCGGTGCAGGAATTCCGCAAGCGCATCGCCACGGCCGATGCCCTGCTGATTGCCACCCCGGAATACAACTACTCCATCCCCGGCGTGCTGAAGAACGCCCTGGATTGGGCTTCTCGACCACCCAACCCACCGCTTTGGGGCAAGCCGGTGGCCATTATGGGGGCCAGCGACGGCATGTTTGGCACGGTGCGGGCGCAGATGCAACTGCGACAGGTCTGTGTCACCACTAACATGTTGCCGGTCAACAAGCCAGAGGTGCTGGTAGCACGCGCCCAGGACAAGTTTGACGCCAATGGGCGGCTGACGGACGAGACAACCCGCAAATTCCTGCGCGAGCTGCTGGAGGCCCTGGCCGTCTGGACGCGCCGGCTCCAGGGCCGGTCGCCGGCCAGCTTAGGTAGCGTCTGGGAGAAAATCTGAGGACAACGCAAGGGGATTCGCCCATGCCATACAAACACACGATCACCGTTCACAAGCGGGAAGAAATTCTGCGCCGGGTGGGGTTGGCAGTAACACCCCCACCTGTGGTATACTGTGACACGGAGGGCGCTTGCTTCTTCGACCAGGCCTCCAACCCCTACGTCCAGGCCATCATTGAAATCCTGGACGAGATGGGCCAGGAAGGCTGGCAATTGGTGCAGGTACTGCCACGAGCTCAGGATCTTATCTGCTTTTGGCGCAAGGAAGCTTAGGGGGCGTGTTGCGTGTTCCTTCAGGATAAACGGAACACGCAACACGAAGGAGGACAACCATGGAAACTCGCCCATTCGGCCGCACGGGGGAGTGCTTCCCCATCCTCAGCTTTGGGGCACAGCGCATCGTAGACGAGCATAATTGCAGCGAGGAGCAGGCCATCGCCATCCTGAACCGGGCGCTGGATGGCGGTATTCGCTACTTCGACACGGCCTGGATCTACTCGCATGGACAGTCCGAGGAGCGGGTGGGCAAGGTGGCTAAACATCGCCGCAAGGAGATGTGGCTCGCCACCAAAGCCTGGGAGCGCACCCGCGATGGGGCGCGGCGCCAGCTTGAAGAGAGCCTGACCCGCCTGCAGACCGACCACGTGGACGAGTGGCGGCTGCACAACATCTGGGACTTGGCCGAACTGGACAAGTGTTTCGCCCCCAACGGCGCCCTGCAGGCGATGGTCCAGGCCCGTGACGAGGGGCTGGTGCGCTATATCAGCATCAGCGGCCACGCCAATCCCCAGGTGCAGATCGAGGCCCTGCGCCGCTTCCCCTTCGATAGCGTGCTCATTGCCGTCTCGGTGCTGGATCATTTCATCTACAGCTTCGCCGAAGAGTTCCTGCCCGTGGCCAACGCCCTGGGCGTGGCCACCATCGGCATGAAGGTCTTTGCTCTGGGCAAATTGGCCCACGTGTACGATCGTGCCCTGCGCTACACCCTGGGCCTGCCGGTTAGCACCACCATCGTCGGCTGTGCCACGATGGAGGAGCTGGAGAAGGACCTGGCCATCGCCGAGAGTTTTGTGCCCCTCAGCGGCCCGGAGCGGCTGGCCTTCTTCCGCGAGGTTCTGCCCCTGGTCACGCCGCAGAACATGCCCTGGAAGGCCGCCGACTGGGGAAATCCCGTGGAATGGAAACCACGATAAGGGATTGCAGATTGCAGATTTTAGATTGCAAATTGATAGGGATAAATCGCCAATCGGCAATCGCAAATCATCAGGAGGGGAGATAAACATCATGCCACCCAAAATGACTACTGTCCCCGGAACAAACAACCGGCACAAGGTAGAACTCTACGCTCTGAGCACCTGTATCTGGTGTCGCAAGACCAGGCAATGGCTGGAGGACAAGGGAGTGGGCTATGACTATATCTACGTAGACCTGCTCAGCGGTGTAGAAAGGAAAGAAGTTCTGGACATAATCAGTCGCTGGAACCCCAGAACCAACTTCCCCACCATCGTCGTGGACAACCAAAAGGTCATCTGGGGCTTCCAGCCCGAGCAGATGCAGGAGGCGCTGCTATGACCGTGAGCCAAGAAAGAGTGCAGGCGCTCTACCAGCGACTGCAGCGGGAGGCCGAGGCCGCCGGCTACCACCTCAATCCCGACGTGGAGTTTACCCTGGGCCTGGTCACGAGCCTGCTCGTCAACGAGGATCGTTATGGCTACTGGGCCTGCCCTTGCCGGCTGGCCAGCGGCGATAAAGCGCAAGACCTGGACATCATCTGTCCCTGCGATTATCGCGACGCCGACCTGAACGAGTGGGGGAGCTGCTACTGCGCCCTCTACGTCTCCGCCGATATTGCCGCCGGCAAGCGCCAGGCGCAATCCATCCCGGAGCGACGTCCATCCGGTGGGGCGGGGGTGCAGAGGAGCGGAGGAGCGGGGGTGCAAGTCGGCAAATCAGCAAATCGGCAAATCAACAAATCCGCAATCCGCAATTCGCAATCCGCAATCCCGATTTGGCGTTGCCGGGTGTGTGGCTATCTCTGCGCCCGGGAGCAACCGCCGGAGGTCTGCCCCATCTGCAAGGCCAAACGGGAGCGCTTCGAAAGATTCTTTATCTGACAGGAGCTACGCAGTTCCATCGCCAAGATCGAATTTCACCGCAGAGCACGCCGAGAACGCAGAGATTTTAGACTCTCTCCGCGCTCTCAGCACCCTCGGCGGTGAGACATTCCTGGCGGCGTAAGTCTCGTTAGATGAGAAAGGTGAAACATGCAAGCAAGAAAGATCAAAGAGAACATCTACTGGGTAGGGGCGGTGGACTGGGATCGCCGGCTGTTTGATGCCCTCATCCCCCTGCCCGACGGCACCAGCTACAACGCTTACCTGGTGCGCGGCAGCGAAAAGATCGCCCTGATTGACACCGTAGACCCCACGATGACCGGCGTTCTGCTGTCTCGTCTGGACAGTCTGGGCCTGGAGCGTTTGGACTACGTCATCGCCCACCACGCCGAGCAGGATCACTCCGGCACGCTGCCGCTGATCCTGGCCCGCTATCCCCAGGTACAGATCGTCACCAGCACCAAGGGCAAGGGGATGCTCCTGGACCTGCTGCCGCTGCCGGAAAGCCGCTTTATCGCCGTGGAAGATGGCGCTACGCTGTCCCTGGGCGACAAGACCTTCAAGTTCATCTACGCCCCGTGGGTACACTGGCCGGAGACCATGGCCACCTACCTGCCCGAAGACAAAATCCTCTTCTCCTGCGACTGGTTCGGCTCCCACCTGGCCACCAGCGACCTGTACGTCACCGACGAGGGTCGAGCGTACGAAGCGGCCAAGCGCTATTACGCCGAGATCATGATGCCCTTCCGCAAGATCATCGAGAAGAACATGGAGAAGATCAAGGACTACGAGATCGCCCTGATCGCCCCGAGCCACGGGCCCATGTACAGCCGGCCGGCCTTCATCCTGGACGCCTACCGCGGTTGGGTCTTTGACGAGCCAAAGAACATCGTCGTATTGCCTTACATCACCATGCACGATAGCACCCGCCAGATGGTGAATCATCTGGTGGATGCCCTGATCGCCCGCGGCGTCAAGGTCGAACGGTTCAACCTGGAGGACGTGGACATCGGCAAGCTGGCCATGGCTCTGGTGGACGCCGCCACCCTGGTGGTGGGGTCGCCCACCGTCTTGACTGGGGCGCATCCCAAGGCAGTCTACGCCGCCTATCTGGCCAACGCCCTGCGGCCGAAGCTGAAATACGTTTCACTAATCGGCTCCTACGGCTGGGGCAGCAAGATGGTGGAGCAACTAACGGGCATGCTCACCAACCTGAAGGTGGAAGTGCTGGAACCGGTGATCGCCCAGGGGCTGCCACGGGAGAAGGACTTCGCCGCCCTGGATAGACTGGCCGAGACCATAGCCAGCAGGCATCGGGGGCTCAGCCTGAAGTAGAGGACGCAGATTAACGCAGATAGACGCTGATTTATTATTTTTCTATAAAATAGAATCTGCGTGCGTAGCCAGCGTTCATCTGCGTCCAGATCGGGTGTAAACATGTCTGCTGTTAGCCGACGCCAATTCATTCGCTTGGCTCTGGGCGGGCTGGCCCTGTCCGCCCTGAGTGGTTGCGCGCCAGAAGAGATCCTTCGGGCCACGGCCACACCTTCGCCACGGGGAACGCCCTGGCCAGGCTCTACACCTGTACCCACGCCCGGACCAACCCGGGAGATTCTGCGCAACCAGAATATCCCCGGCTTCTACGTGCGCTACTACAAGCCCTTCGCGGCCGTAGACCCGGCTCGCTGGACTCTCGCCGTGGAAGGGTTGGTCAAGAAGCCGCAGAAGCTGACCCTGCCGGACGTGCAGTCCCTGCCCCTGGTTTCACAAGTATCACGGATGAAGTGCGTGGAGTGCTGGTCAGCGGCGGCCAAGTGGGAAGGCTTTCGCCTACCCTCCCTGCTGCAACTGGTGGAGCCGCAGCCGGAGGCCAAGTGGGTACACTTCTACTGCGCTGACGATTACTTTGAGTCCCTGCCGATCGAGGAACTGCTGCTGGAGCGTGTCCTCTTCGTCCATCGCATGGACGATGGGCCCCTGCACGACCTCTATGGCGCGCCGCTGCGGCTCATCGTCCCCCACAAGTACGGCTACAAAGGCCCCAAAGCTATCACCCGGCTGGTCTTCGCCACAGAGGAATTACCAGGCTTCTGGCCGACAACCGGGCCATACACCACAGACGGTGACATCGAGCCAGGCACGGACCGCCCCCTCGATCTGGGCGGAAGCCGCCGCATTGGCGGTGGGGAGATCAGATACCCGGACGACATGGAATCCAAGTAGATAGTCACACCTGTCAGGTCTTGGAGACCTGACAGGTGTGACAGGTCTGCTTCACAAGGAGGTACACGATGGCCAAGAGCATAGAAGTGGGGGACGTGGCCCCTGATTTCACCCTCAAGGATCAGACGGAGAAAGAGATTACCCTCAGCAGCCTGCGCGGTAAGAAGGTCGTCCTGTCCTTCCACCCTCTGGCCTGGACGAGCGTGTGCAAACTACAGATGCAGGATCTGGAGAAGCACAAGGCCGACTTCGACCGGCTGGGCGCAGTGGCCCTGGGGCTGAGCGTGGACAGCGTGCCCTGTAAGCGAGCCTGGGCCGAAGCCATCGGCGTCCAGCAGACTTCCCTCCTGGCCGACTTCTGGCCGCACGGCGGCGTCGCCCAGGCCTACGGCATTTTCCGCGAGAAGCACGGTTCCAGCGAACGGGCCGTGCTCGTCCTGGACAGGGAGGGCGTGGTCAGGTTCAAGAAAATTTACCCCATCAGGGAAGTGCCGGACATCGCTGAAATCATCAAGGCGGTGGGGGAGATTTGAGGGACGAGGAATGAGGAATGAGGAACGAGGGACGAGGAACGAGGGACGAGGAACGAAAGACGAAAGACGAAAGACGAAGGACTAAGGCACTTGGCTACAGCGGCTATCTGTGGTATACTACTGCCAAACGGTGATTGGCAGAAAGGAGGTGAGACACAGATGTTTGCGCAGAACGAAGGCACGGTGGATCGCATCGTGCGGGCCGTGGTGGGGGTGATTCTACTATGGGCCGGCCTATGGCCACTAGCTGGGTTGCAGGCCGCCGTGCTGGGAATCATCGTGGCCCTGATTGGGCTGATCTTGGTAATCACGGCCATCACCGGCTTCTGCCTGATCTATCGCCTCTTGGGCATCTCCACGCTCAAGAAGTGATTGGAAAGAAGAGAAACCCTCCTGCAGGCTGCGCAGCCTGCAGGAGGGTGTTCCAAGTTATAACATTTGAGGAGGAAATCCCATGCATGACATGACAGCCAGCCATTTGCGCAGCGCCTTTGCTGGCGAGAGCCAGGCGCACATGCGCTATCTGATCTACGGCGACAAGGCAGAGAAGGAAGGCTTCCCCAACGTCGCCCGGCTCTTCCGGGCCATTGCCTACGCCGAGCAGGTGCACGCCACTAACCACTTCCAACAGTTGCGCGAGGCCAAGGGGGCAGCCCTCACCGTAGCCGGAGCCGGCTTCGGTCTGGGTCCTAGCGCCGATAACCTGGACGTGGCCATTGAGGGCGAGGAGTTCGAGATCAACGAGATGTACCCGGTCTACAAAGCCGCCGCCGAGTTCCAGGGGGAGAGAGGAGCATTGCGCAGCTTCGATTGGGCCTGGCAGGCCGAGCAGATCCACGCCGCCATGTACAAAGAGGCCAAGGCGGCGGTGTTGGCCGGTCAGGACTACGCCGTGGGGCCGGTCTACATTTGCCCAGTCTGCGGCCACACCGTGGCCGGTCAGCCCCCTGAACGTTGCCCGGTCTGTAACGCCCCCCGCGATAGATACAAGGAGTTTGCATAAAGATGGACACCGCCTTGCTCGATCTCATCAAACAGCGGCGCTCGGTGCGTAAGTTCACGGACCAGCCCGTGACTGATGAGCAACTGCGTGCCGTGTTGGAGGCGGCCGTCTCCGCCCCCACTCGTCTGGACCTCCAGCCCTGGCACTTCGTCGTGCTACGCGATAAGACCCTGCAGAGGAAACTGTCGGAGAACCTGCGCCTGCACGCCTATCTGGAAACAGCGCCGGTGGTGATCGCCGTCTGGGGCGAGCCGGAGCGTACCTCCACCTGGCTCATGGACTGCTGCGCGGCCATCGAAAACCTGCTACTGGCGGCTCAGGCCGTCGGCCTGGGCGCCGTCTGGGTAGGCGGGCCGGACGTTGCCTTTTGGGGGGCAACTGAAGAGTTGCTGCGCCAGGAAATCGGTGCACCCAAAGAGGTACGCTTGGTTTCTTTGGTAGCCCTGGGCGTCCCCGCAGCGAGGCCAGCGCCGCACGGCAAGGAACGCTGGAATCGCTTGCACATGCACCTGGGCAAGTGGAACGAGTTATGGGAGTAGAGAGAATGACCCCCCGATTTGTCATCATCGGCAATGGGGTAGCAGGCATCACGGCGGCGCGCACCATCGCCCAAACGCAACCCAAGGCCACCATCGAAATATACACCGCAGACCAATACCCCTACTACAGCCGGCCCCGCCTGTGGGAGTTCCTGGCCGGTGAGATCGCCCAGGAAGACCTGTACTTCTATCCCCCTGCCTGGTATAAGGAGCAGGGCATCCAGGTGCACCTGGGCAGCAGAGTGGCTAGCCTGTCTCCGGCCAGGAAGGAAATCGCCCTGGCCGATGGTGCCGTGGTGCCCTACGACAAGCTACTGCTGGCCATGGGCAGCCGGGCCTTCGTGCCGCCGGTCCCAGGCGCCGACAAGCAAGGCGTCTTCACCCTGCGCACCGTGGACGATGCCCTGGCCATGCGGGCCTACGCCCCGGGGGCAAAACGCGCTATCGCCATCGGCGGGGGCCTGCTGGGCCTGGAGACTGCCCGCTCCTTGCGCCTGCTGGGACTGGAGGTCACTGTACTGGAGATCAACTCCCGGCTCATGCCTCGCCAACTGGACGCCGAGGGTGCCGCTGTGCTCACCAAGCTGCTCGAGGGTATGGGGCTACACATCATCACTAACGCCACTACCCAGGCGATTCTGGGCGATGGTCGAGCCAGCGGCGTGGCTCTGCAGAGTGGCGAGGTCATTCCCGGCGATTTGATTCTGTTCTCGGCTGGCGTGCGGCCCAACGTGAGCCTGGCCCAGGAGGCTGGCCTGAAGGTCGGCAAGGGGGTGACCGTTGATCAGTACATGCGCACCAGCGCCGAGGGGGTGTATGCCGCTGGCGACGTGGCCGAGTTCGAGGGCCGGCTCTACGGCATCATCCCGGCGGCCATTGAGCAGGCCCAAATGGCCGGGGCACACATGGCCGGTGCCGATCCGGCACCGTACAAAGGAACCATACCGGCCAACACCCTGAAGATCGTTGGGATTGATCTGACCTGCCTGGGGGTGGCCGTCCCCGAAGGCGCAGGCTATCAAGAACTGCGCTGGGCGGACGAGGCCGGACAGTGCTACAAAAAGCTCACCCTCCAGGACGGGCGGCTGGTGGGGGCTATCCTGCTGGGCGATAAGAAGGACGTGGCTCCGGTCAGCAAGCTCATCGCCAGTGGAGTGGACGTCTCGGCCTATGCCGACCACTTGCTAGACGAAGACTTTGACCTGAAAGCCCTGGCCGAAAAACCACCCCCAAAAGGAGCAAAAGCCATGGACAAATGGGAATGCCTGGCCTGCGGTTACATCTACGACCCGGCGAAGGGCGACCCGGACAGCGGCATCAAGCCGGGCACACCCTTTGAAGAACTGCCCGACGACTGGGTCTGCCCGCAGTGCGGCGCCGGCAAGGACATGTTCGAGAAGGTCAGGAAATAGATGGGCAGCAATGAAGCCAGTGAAAAGATCCTGAAAGAGAGCCATACCATCGCCGTGTTGGGGCTTTCCAACAACCCGGAGCGGCCCAGCTATCGGGTGGCCAGCTACCTGCAGTCCCAGGGCTACAAGATCGTCCCGGTGAATCCCACCATCGCCGAGGCCCTGGGCGAGAAGAGCTATGCCGATCTGGCCGCCATCCCCGGCCCGGTGGACGTGGTGGACGTCTTCCGCAAATCAGAGGACGTACCGCCCATCGTGGAGGCGGCTATGGCCAAGGGGGCGAAGGCCGTGTGGCTGCAAGAAGGCGTCGTCAACGAGGCCGCGGCCACGCGCGCCCGCGCCGCCGGGCTGCTAGTGGTCATGGACCGTTGCATGTTCAAGGAGCACAGCCGCCTGCACCGAGAAGGCAGGCTGTAAATCTTACTGGAGGAGTGCCATGCGTAAACTCCTACTGCCCATCCTGTTTATCCTCATCGTCACTGTGATCGGTGTGGCCTGTGGTGGACCGGCATCTGCTCCCACCGCTACGTCAGCTCTACCCGCCAAGCCTACGACCGCACCGGCACAGGCTCTGGACGGCAAGGCTTTTATGAACGAGCGCTGCACCAGTTGTAGATAGGTTTTTAAAGAAGCCTCCCGCAGGTTTGGAACCTGCGGGAGGCTTCTACTTGGGGCTGGTCCGCAAATTTCCCTGGCCAGGGGCTTGACAAGGACGCCATTTTGTGATACAATCTGGTCAGGTATATGAATTAATCATCTATAGACGTTGGAGTAGGCAAGATGTGTAATTCTCACGAACGACACCAAAGAGGGATTGTTTGTCATGGCCCGGAAGGCCGGGTGCGCCGCTTTCTGCAGCCGCAACTGATGCTGCTGCTCCTCAAAAAGCCCGCCCACGGCTACGAACTGATGGATCGGCTGGCCCAGGATGGAGAGACGCCTGACACCGACCCTGGCCTCCTCTATCGCACGCTGCGCCAGTTGGAGGAGGACGGGCTGGTTCATTCGTCGTGGGATACGGAGGGGCGCGGCCCAGCCCGCCGCGTGTACGAACTGACCGACGAGGGGTTGGAATACTTACACGCCTGGGCGGTCAACATCCGTAAGACACGCCAAAGTTTGGATCGTTTCCTGGCCGAATACGAGGCCTATTTCCCCAGTGCAGAAAGGAGGTGAGACGAATGTGCTGTGAACATGGTGAGCATCACGGCGGCCATGCCTACACATGCTGCTACGGCGAGGAGCCTGGCCCCGGGTGGCCTTTCGGCCCTGGGGGGCACTTAGGATTCGGTCAGCACTTCGGTCCCGGCGGGCACTTCCGGCGACGCTTCCCCACACGGGAGGAGCGCATCGCCTGGCTGGAGGAGTACCTGAAGGAGCTACAGGCTGAGGCTAAGGCCGTGGAGGAACGTATCGCCAGGATGAAGAGCCGGTAAACATATGGACGTGCGACGCCCCCTGCCCTGAGCCGTAGCCCTGAACGAAGTGAAGGGGCAGCGAAGGGTCTAGGTGCGTCGCACGTCCGCGTAGTCAAATTCCTACTCCACAGGCGAGGCCAGTTTACCCTTTCGCTGGCTGACGGCCGATCTTGTGTGACACCCACCAAATGCCCAAAGCCAGCAAGGGCAGGATGGCGGCCACGGGCAGGTAAATCTTCGGATAGAAGGCTGTAGTCTGGAGCATGTCCAGGTAGTACTTGAAGCCCCAGGCTAGGTTGGGCAGATACCAGGAGAAATTCACGTTCCAGAGCCAGTAGAAGAGTAGTACTTGCAAGGCCAACCCTAGAGCGACGAAGAACATAGTGTTCACCACGGCCAGAACCGCCCCAAACCAGTCCTTACGCCGGGCCAGGATGCCCACCAGCAGCCCGGCCACGAGCAAGGAGAGAAGCGCATCCACTCCCCGCTGGGTGAAGAAGGCCTGGATCTGCTCCTCGGAGTTGAAGGCGCTCAGTGAGTAGGTGTTCCCGCGGGCGAAGAAGAGGACGTTGTAAAGCAAGAAGTAGGCGGCGGCACCCACCAGAGGCCATTTGAGGTCCCAACGTTGTCGCCAGGCCAGGTAGAGCCAGGCGGCGAAGGGTAGGAGCAGCAACAGGGTCAAAGGTAGGCGTACCAGGCGCTCTCGCCACAATCGCGCCTCCCTCGCTCCGGCGGCTTGACTACGGATGCTATCAGCGAAATCCTTGGCGCGGCTATAGGCGGTGGCATAATCGCCCTTACCCAGGGCCTCACCAGCCGCGGTCAGTTGGCTTTGATTGAAGGCCGCTGCCCCGATTTGCCGGGCGTAGTTAGCGTAGAAGCCAGCCAACTCCACGCCGACGTCAAAGGCTCGCTCTGCCCGGGCCTTCTCCGGCAGGGCTAGCAGGTCCCAGAGTGGCTGGCCCTGATTGTGGGCAGGGATAGCGGTGCCCAGGATGACGGCCAGGGTGGGGGCGATGTCGGCCTGCTGCGCCAGAGGATAAGCGCCGGGCAGGATACCCTTGCCCGCCACAACAAAGGGCACATTCACCACGATTGGCTCCCAGCCGCCATGACCGCCGGCGTCGATCATGCCGTGGTCGGCGGTGACGCCAAAGACAGTGGACTGGAGGTCCACAGCCTTGACGAGCTGGCCGATGCGCCCATCAATGGCCATAGCTACCCGGCGATACTCGGCGCTGGCCCCGCCGTATTGATGGCCGAACTCGTCGGTACCATCAAAGTGCACCAGCAGCAGGTTGGGTTTACGCTCCTGGAGCACCTTTAGAGCCTCGGCCAGGATGGCATCGTCGGTGGCCTCGCCCTGCCATTCAAAGAACTTGCCGTAATCAAAGCTCCCGGCGTAGAGGTTGCCCCACCCTGGCGAACCGACGATGGCTGTGGAGAGACCAGCGGCTTTGGCGCGGGCGAAGAGGCTGTCCACCTTGATGGCGCCCTCGTACCAGTTGGTGGTCACCCCGTTCTGCTCCTGCCAGGAGCCTGTGCCGATAGTCGTCCAGGTAGGATAGGAGAGAGAGGGCTGGCCGGTGCGCAGGGTACGGCTTGCCCCCTGGCCGCGTAGCTCGTTGAGGACGGGCATCTGCCGAGAGGTGTCCTCCCGCAGGCCATCCACCACCACGAGCACAGCCTGCCCAGCGATAGCCGTCCCCGCCTTCCCTGGCGGCAGCGGGGCGGTGTAGGGGCTCTGGTACTTCACCACCTGGTTCCAGCTATGCATGATGATGGGCATCGTCCCCCAATTAGCAAAAGCCAGCAGGACGAGAGGGACGATAGCCAGGATTACCAGTTTCTTGAGCATAACCTGCCTCCTCGTAGTAAGTTTGCCGGGCCGCAAAAGGGCGCTGACCCTACCTGGGCCTATCATAGCAGAAATGTGGCCAAAAGAAAAGTCCCCCAGCGCAAAAATCGAGCCCCAGAGGTATTGACATTTCTGGATTTTATGGTATAATGCCGCCCGTTGTCGCTGCTAACAGGAAAGCAAGAACGATTTGCACGATCGAGTGAAAAAATCGCTTTCCAGGTATTGACAAACCGATTGGTTTATGGTATTATAGTGGACGCTTTAGAGCACCTTAACAATTGAAAAGTGGTAGGAATGGTAAGGCCGGTGCGAGCCGGTCAAGAAAGAGCTTGGGCTCATTTCCCAAAGAAGAATAAATATTTCTTTGGAGAGTTTGATCCTGGCTCAGGGTAAACGCTGGCGGCGTGCCTAATACATGCAAGTCGAACGGAGTTGGCAGATCGCAAGAGAAGCCAGCTTAGTGGCGGACGGCTGAGTAACGCGTAGGTGACCTGCCCCGAAGTGGGGGATAATCCTCCGAAAGGGGGACTAATACCGCATGTGATCGTGCGCATAGACGTGCACGATTAAAGCCGCAAGGCGCTTTGGGAGGGGCCTGCGTCCGATTAGCTAGTTGGTGGGGTAACGGCCTACCAAGGCGACGATCGGTAGCTGGTCTGAGAGGATGATCAGCCAGACTGGGACTGAGACACGGCCCAGACTCCTACGGGAGGCAGCAGTAAGGAATTTTCCGCAATGGGCGAAAGCCTGACGGAGCAACGCCGCGTGGGCGAAGAAGGCCTTCGGGTTGTAAAGCCCTTTTCGGTGGAAAGATTCAGACGGTACCACCGGAATAAGCCACGGCTAACTACGTGCCAGCAGCCGCGGTAATACGTAGGTGGCCAGCGTTGCCCGGATTTACTGGGCGTAAAGAGCGCGTAGGTGGTGCCCTAAGTTGGGCGTGAAAGCCCCTGGCTTAACTGGGGAGGGTCGTCCAATACTGGGGTGCTTGAGGGCAGGGGAAGGAAGCGGAATTCCCGGTGTAGTGGTGAAATGCGTAGATATCGGGAAGAACACCAGTGGCGAAGGCGGCTTCCTAAACTGCTCCTGACGCTGAGGCGCGAAAGCTAGGGGAGCGAACGGGATTAGATACCCCGGTAGTCCTAGCTGTAAACGTTGGGCACTAGGTGTAGCGGGTATCGACCCCCGCTGTGCCGCAGCTAACGCAATAAGTGCCCCGCCTGGGGACTACGAGCGCAAGCTTAAAACTCAAAGGAATTGACGGGGGCCCGCACAAGCAGCGGAGCGTGTGGTTCAATTCGACGCAACACGCAGAACCTTACCAGGGCTTGACATGTACGTGTAAGCGGCAGAGATGTCGCCCCCTCGTCAGAGGCACGTACACAGATGCTGCATGGCTGTCGTCAGCTCGTGCCGTGAGGTGTTGGGTTAAGTCCCGCAACGAGCGCAACCCTCGTCGTTAGTTGTTTTCTCTAACGAGACTGCCGAGTCTAACTCGGAGGAAGGTGGGGATGACGTCAAGTCAGCACGGCTCTTACGTCCTGGGCTACACACACGCTACAATGGGCGGTACAGAGGGCTGCGAAGCCGCGAGGCGGAGCCAATCCCTAAAACCGTCCTCAGTTCAGATTGCAGGCTGCAACCCGCCTGCATGAAGTCGGAGTTGCTAGTAACCGCAAGTCAGCATATTGCGGTGAATATGTTCCCGGGCCTTGTACACACCGCCCGTCAAGTGATGAAAGCCGGTAACACTTGAAGTCGCTGAGCTAACCCGCCAGGGAGGCAGGCGCCGAGGGTGGGACCGGTGATCGGCACTAAGTCGTAACAAGGTAGCCGTAGCGGAAGCTGTGGCTGGATCACCTCCTTTCTAGGGAGAACCTCGGGGTAGCGCCAAGCGCTGTGCGGCCAACGCTGCAGAGCGCCGGAAGTGCGCTGCACCGGTACTCCTAGGTCGATAGCGAGCCCCAAGCTCGCTTCCCCTAACCCCCAAGCTTGACCCTTCCTACCGCTTTTCAGGTGTTAAGGTGCTTTTGGCAGATGGCTGGTGGCAGATGGCTGATAGTGAATCGCAGATAACGCTATCTGCTATAAGCCATCTGCCATTTGCTGTCTGGGCCTTTAGCTCAGTTGGTTAGAGCGCAGTCCTGATAAGACTGAGGTCTCTGGTTCGAGACCAGAAAGGCCCACCACGGAAAAAAGTAGACAAGGAATCAGTAGACAAGTAAACAAGGGGTAATCACTTGTGTACTTGTTCCTTGTGTACTTGTCTACTTGCTACTTACGCTCCGGGGCGGTCGCCTAGCGGGATGGCACCTCCCTTGCACGGAGGAATAACAGGGGTTCGAATCCCCTCCGCTCCACCATTGGCGTGAGATGGGGAGTAGAATCGCCGACAAAACGGTTAAATCATCCCGCACCCCCTTGACAAAAAGCTTGCCATGCGTTATACTAGTAGTATCCTAAACAGCCAGAGGTAAACCAGAAGATGTCTGAGCGACCATCTTCAACTGAATAGCCTCTTCTCTAAAACGATATATGCTCTGTCCGCACGGCTTGAGCATTATATCAAGCCGTGTTTCTTTGTCTTTAAGAGGTCGTTGGCCCTTAGCTCTTGCCGATTCAGATCGTCAAGAGCTAGCGGCCAACGCTAGGGCAAAAGGCCAAAAGCCATTTGCCAGCCCAGCACCTTAAAAACTGAATAGAATGTTCACTTCAATTTTGCTGACTTAACGTGGGGCAAGCTTCTAAGGGCGCACGGTGGATGCCTTGGCGCCAAGAGCCGAAGAAGGGCGCGGCTAGCTGCGATAAGCTGCGGGTAGTTGCTAGTAAACGTTCATCCGCAGATTCCCGAATGGGGCAACCCGGGCCGAGTAATGTCGGCTCACTCCTGGCCAAAGGCCCGCAAGGGCTGGCGGTCAGAGAGGGGGTACCGGGGGAACTGAAACATCTCAGTACCCCGAGGAAAAGAGAGTATTCCCTGAGTAGTGGCGAGCGAAAGGGGAGCAGCCCAAACCTGTCTGGCTCAGTGGCCTGCAAGCCTATGCCAGATGGGGGTTGCAAGGCGCGGCAGCGTAGTTGCAGACACGCAAAGGAGTTACAAAGGCGATCTTTAGTCGAAGGGTCTGGAAAGGCCCACCATAGAGGGTGATAGTCCCGTAGCCACCTGAAAGGATCGCTCTCCTGCCGCTGGCCTGGAGTACCGCGGGGCACGCTAATCCTGCGGGAAACTGGGGAGTCCACTTCCCAAGGCTAAATACTCTTGGCGACCGATAGTGAACCAGTACCGTGAGGGAAAGGTGAAAAGCACCCCGGTTAGGGGAATGAAAAGAACCTGAAACCGTGTGCCTACAAGCAGTGGAAGGGTGTTGCCTCTTCGGAGGCAGCCTGACCGCGTGCCTATTGAAGAATGAACCGGCGAGTTACTTTGCGTAGCCAGGTTAAGGGGGTACACCCGGAGCCGTAGCGAAAGCGAGTCTGAATAAGGCGTTTAGTTGCGCAGAGTAGACCCGAAACCGAGTGAGCTATCCATGGCCAGGGTGAAGCGGGGGTAAAACCTCGTGGAGGCCCGAACCTTTTAGCGTTACAAAGCTACTGGATGAGCTGTGGATAGAGGTGAAATGCCAAACGAACTCGGAGATAGCTGGTTCTCCCCGAAATGCATCTAGGTGCAGCCTCAGGGGTTCAGCGATGGAGGTAGGGCTCTGGATGAGCTAGGGGGCACAAAGCTTACCAAACTCAATCAAACCACTAATGCCATCGCTCCAGACCCTGGGAGTGAGACGGCGGGGGCTAAGCTTCGTCGTCGTGAGGGAAACAACCCAGACCGTCAGCTAAGGTCCCTAAGTCTAGGCTAAGTGGCAAAGGATGTCGGATTGCGTAGACAACCAGGATGTTGGCTCAGAAGCAGCCATCATTTAAAGAGTGCGTAATAGCTCACTGGTCGAACGTGGTCCGGCGCCGACAACCCACCGGGGCTAAGCCTAGCACCGAAGCTACGGGCAATCACTGAATCACTGGACGCCCACAAGGCGCTGAAGGGTGGAAAATGCTGCTTCGGTGGCGTTCTCCCTCTTCAGTTGTTTCAGTGACCTCAGTGGTTGCGGTAGGGGAGCGTTCTGGGAGCTGAGAAGCTCGACCGGGAGGACGGGTGGAGCGACCAGAAGTGCGAATGCCGGTATGAGTAGCGCAAGGTGTGCGAAGAAACACACCCACCGTAAACCTAAGGTTTCCTAGGGAAGGTTAATCCTCTTAGGGTTAGTCGGGCCTAAGCCGAGGGCTAACGCCGTAGGCGATGGACAGCTGGTCAATATTCCAGCACCACGTGAGATCGTTCAAGACGCAATGGGGGGACGCAGAGGGGTAGGCCAGCCGGCGATTGGTTGTGCCGGTGCAGAGCCCTTAGAGGGTCGCCTTTGGTAAATCCGGGGCGGCGTTAACCTCGAGGGGTGAGCGGTGCCGTAAGGCCGCAAGTGGTTGAGCCCAACTGCCAAGAAAAACCTCTAGCGAGATCTCGCGTGCCCGTACCGCAAACCGACTCTGGTAGGTGGCGGCAAGAGCCGTCAGGTGATCGGGAGACCCTCCGTTAAGGAACTCGGCAATCTAACCCCGTAACTTCGGAAGAAGGGGTGCCCCTGGGGGTAAGCGTTAGTGAGCCCCTGGGGGCCGCAGTGAGCAGGCCCTGGCGACTGTTTAACAAAAACACATGTCTCTGCGAAAGCGTAAGCTGACGTATAGGGGCTGACACCTGCCCAGTGCCGGAAGGTTAAGAGGAGAGGTTCGGCGCAAGCCAAAGCTTTGAATCGAAGCCCCGGTGAACGGCGGCCGTAACTATAACGGTCCTAAGGTAGCGAAATTCCTTGTCGGGTAAGTTCCGACCCGCACGAATGGTGTAACGATCAGGGCGCTGTCTCGACGGGGGACCCGGCGAAATTGAAGTACCCGTGAAGATGCGGGTTACCCACGACTGGACAAAAAGACCCCGTGGAGCTTTACTGCAACTTGGCATTGCGTTGGGATTTGGCTTGTGTAGGATAGGTGGGAGGCTGGGAAGCTGGGCCGAAAGGTTCGGTGGAGCCAACGGTGAAATACCACTCTGGTTAAGTTTCGACCCTAACCCGTTCCTTAACCAGGAATAGGGACAGTGCCAGGCAGGCAGTTTGACTGGGGCGGTCGCCTCCCAAAAGGTAACGGAGGCGCCCAAAGGTTCCCTCAAGGTGAATGGAAACCACCTGCAGAGTGTAAAGGCACAAGGGAGCTTGACTGCGAGACCCACAAGTCGAGCAGAGACGAAAGTCGGGCTTAGTGATCCCACGGTTCCGTGTGGAAGGGCCGTGGCTTATCGGACAAAAGCTACCCCGGGGATAACAGGCTTATCTTGCCCAAGAGTTCACATCGACGGCAAGGTTTGGCACCTCGATGTCGGCTCGTCGCATCCTGGGGCTGTAGTAGGTCCCAAGGGTTGGGCTGTTCGCCCATTAAAGCGGCACGCGAGCTGGGTTCAGAACGTCGTGAGACAGTTCGGTCTCTATCCGTCGTGGGCGTTGGTGATTTGCGGGGAGCTGTCCGCAGTACGAGAGGACCCGGATGGACTGACCGCTAGTGTGCCAGTCGTCCTGCCAAGGGCGTCGCTGGGTAGCTATGTCAGGTAGGGATAAGCGCTGAAAGCATCTAAGTGCGAAGCCCCCCCCAAGATGAGATCACCATGGAGACTAGAGCTCCGAGAGCCCGCAGGTAGATTACCTGCTTGATAGGCGGCATGTGTAAGGCGTGCAAGCGCTTGAGCTAAGCCGTACTAACGGGCAAGGGCTTACCCTACGTTAAGTCAGCAAAATTGCCGTGACACATTCTATTCAGTTTTTAGCGTGCTGGGCAACCGCTGGTTGCTAGCCCATAAAGCTCTTCTGGTGATTTGAGCGCGGCGGACCCACCCGTTCCCTTCCCGAACACGGTCGTGAAACGCCGCAGCGGCGACGATACTGGAGGCGCAAGCCTTTGGGAAAATAGCTCATTGCCAGAAGAGCTTTTTGCTTTTTCATACATTATTGCCAGGAATTGCCGCCCAAGCCTCTTGCCAAAAGAGGCTTTGTAGTTTATAATGGAGTCAACTTTTGAACCGTTGGCCACATCGCACGACGTTCAGCCACACCCCGCGCTGGCTGGCCTAAGACTGTGCGGGCTCGGCCGGCAATGACTGGCCAGGAGGTTTTTATGACCGAAGAGAATAAGAAAGACAAAAACAAGGATTCATCCCGTCCATCTGCCGCGGGGGTCAAGAAGCCTTCAGCCAGCAGTGCCCCCCAGCCAGCAGCGCCACCACCGGCCGACCGACCGTCGCCGCCAGAGCAAGCGACGCCTGGCCAGCAACCCGGACAGCCAAAGTCTGCCCAACGGCCAGGCCAGGCCAAACCTGACCAGCAGCCTGGACAGCCGCCGTCTGCCCAGCAACCAGCCCAGCCTAAGCCCGGCGCACAGCCCTCCCAGGGGCCCGCGCCCAAGGATTGGCTGCGCTCCAGGCCCGTAGCGCCCAAGCATCCAACCCAACCTAGCGGACGCATTGACCTGGGCCGCCACGACGTCTGGACCAACCCGCCGCGGCCTACGGGCGGCAAGAAGAAAAAGCGGGGCGGCGGTGGCGGCCAGCGTCCTCAGGGGGCCCAGCCCCCGGCTGGCCAGGCCCAGCAGTCGGCACGACCGCCGCAGGGCCAACCGCAGCCACCGCGCCAGGCTGGTGGCCAGTCGGCCCCTGGCCAGGCGCAACGGCCAGCACGACCAGCGCAGGGCGCACAGCGACCACCGCGCCCGGCGGGTGGCCAGCCCGCTCCCGGTCAGGCTCGGCCACAGCGGCCCACGCCTCCTGGCGGCCAGCGTCCTGCCCAGCCCGCTCTGCCCCAGCGCCCGGCGATGCCACCTGGTGCTACCATCACACCACGGCCAGGAGCACCGCGACTGCCCTCCGGTGGGCCACCTGGCCGGCTGCCGCTACCACCCGTGGGCGAAGAGACTCCGCCTCTCGTTGAGACCGAGGAGAAAACCCGCCGCGCCCGCTCTAAGGGTAAAGGAAAAAGCAAGGCCAGGCCAGAGCGCGACAAATTCCGCGATGACCTCCTTCCCCTGCAGGAGTCGGCTCGGCCAAGACCAGGCGTAGTCCGCGGACGGGTGGGGCCAGGCCCACGTCTGGCCCCACCGCGGCCCCCACGCCCCACCACGCCACGGCCCAGACCCGTGCCAGTACGCCCTAAGCCAGAAGCCGCCCCAGGCGCCCCGGCAGAAGCTGCCCCGGTAGTCACGGTGGCTGGCAACGTCCTGGAGTTGCCGCGCGTCATTGTCGTGCGCGAGTTGGCCGAGGCCATGGAAGTCAGCCCGGTGGAAGTGATCAAAGACCTGATCAAGAACGGGATCATGGCCACCGTGAACCAGTTGATTGACTTCGACACCGCGGCCATCGTGGCGGCGGATTTTGGCTACGAGGCGCGTGAGCGCGTGACTGCGGTCCCGCAACCGGCCCTCGCTGAGGAGCCAGAGAAGAAGGAAGCCCCCAAGCGCCGTCGCCTGGTCGTAGACGAGGAAGGTGGGGTACCACGGCCACCCGTGGTTACCATCATGGGCCACGTAGATCATGGCAAGACCAGCCTGCTGGACGCCATCCGCCAGACCAACGTCATCGCCACCGAGGTGGGCGGCATCACCCAGCACATCGGCGCCTACCAGGTGGAGAAGAACGGCCGCAAGATCACCTTCCTGGACACCCCCGGCCACGAGGCCTTCACCGCCATGCGCGCCCGCGGGGCGCAGGTCACGGACATCGCCGTCCTGGTCGTCGCCGCCGACGATGGCGTGCAGGCGCAGACCCTGGAGGCCATCAACCACGCCCGTGCCGCCGGCGTGCCCATCATCGTGGCCTTGAACAAGATTGACAAGGAAAATGCCCTACCCGATAAGGTCAAGCAGCAGCTTTCCGACGCCGGCCTGGTGGTCGAAGAATGGGGCGGCGATACCATCTGCGTCCCCATCTCGGCCAAGAGGAAGATTGGCATTGACGATCTGCTGGAGATGATCCTTCTGGTGGCCGAAATGCACGAGCTCAAGGCCAATCCCAATCGCCCCGCCCTGGGAACGATCATAGAGGCGGAATTGGACAAGACCAGAGGCCCCCTGGCCACCGTGCTCGTGCAGCATGGTACGTTGCGCATAGGCGATAACGTTTTGGTAGGCCCCATCGCCGGCAAGGTCAAGGCCATGTTCAACGATAAGGGCAAGTCGGTGAAGAAGGCCGAACCTGCCATGCCGGTGGAGATCCTGGGCCTGGACGACGTACCGCAGGCCGGCGACATCCTGGAGGTCGTGGCCGATGAGAAGACGGCCAGGGAGCGGGCCCTGGCCCTCCAGGAGAAGAGCCAGCGGGAGGCGGCGATGCAGGCGGGCACGGCGCGCGTCACCCTGGAGGATTTTTACAAGCAGATCCAGGCCGGCGAGGTCAAGGAGTTGAACATCATCCTCAAGGCCGACGTCCAGGGCTCCATCGAGCCCATCGTCAACTCCCTGAGCAAGCTGGGCGACGAGAAGGTCAAGGTCAAGATCCTGCATCAGGCCGCCGGCATCATCAACGAGTCGGACATCCGCCTGGCCTCGGCTTCCAAGGCCATCGTCATTGGCTTCCAGGTGCGCCCGGACCCGGCGGCCAAGCAACTGGCGGAGCTAGAGGGCGTGGATGTCCGCTACTACGACATCATCTACAACCTGGTGGACGACGTGCAGAAGGCCCTCACCGGTCTGTACGAGCCGAAGTACGCCGACGTCCTGGACGGCAAGGCCGAGGTACGCGCCCTCTTCCGGGTGGGCAAGGGGCAGATAGCCGGTCTGTCCGTCACCGATGGCACCATCGCCCGCACGGACACGGTCAAGGTGCTGCGCGAGGGTAAGGAGGTCTTCGCCGGCAAGATTGCCTCTCTCAAGCGCTTCAAAGATGACGTGCGCGAGGTCACTAAGGGCTTTGAGTGTGGCCTGGGCCTGGAAGGCTTCAACGAATTTCAGGTGGGCGACGCCTTGGAGGCCTACAGAAAAGAAAGAGTAAACTAGAGCATAGAGCAAAGAAGGATAGAGCATAGCGCGTAGCGCGTAGGGCGGCTTTCCATAGCCGCCGACCTGCTGCTTTGACTGAGGCAGGCTTCGCCGTGAGGCTCAGCCAAACGGTATGGAAACCTGCCCTGCGAAATAAAACACAGGGCAAATTAACATGACCAGACGAACCGCCAAGGTGGGGGAGTTGATCCGTGAGGAGATCAGCGAGCTTTTGCGCCGGGAAATAGACGACCCCCGCCTGAAAAGCGGTGTGATTATCTCCATCACAGAGGTAGAAGTCACCGCCGATCTCCGCTACGCCAAGGTCTTCGTCAGCATCCTGGGTGACGAGGAGGAGGCGAAAGCGGCTTTTAAGAGCCTGGTGCACGCGCAGGGCTTTTTCCGCCACGAACTGGGCGAGCGCCTGCGCCTGCGCTACGCGCCGGAGATCCACTTCCAGCGCGATGAGTCGTTGGCCCGCGGCGCCCGCCTGACTGAGCTAATTCGCCAGGTGGAGCAGGCTGACGCCGAGCATGGCGCTGCTGCGGAGGAGCAGTGACGAGCCAGCAAACCTCGCCCGGCACTGCCCAGAACCTGCTGGCCGGTCAGAGGGACACCGTCGCTGCTGCCTGGGACCTCATCCAGCGGGCGCAACGCCTGCTCCTGGTAGCGCACATCAACCCTGACGGTGATACCATCGGCTGCACGCTGGGGCTGGCCTGGGCGCTGCGTGGCCTGGGCAAGGAATGCATCGTGGCCTGCGCCGGGCCGATGCCGGCCTACCTGGGCTTTTTGCCCGGCTACGCCGATTTTCGTAGTGAGGTCTCCGGCCACTACGACCTTATCCTGGCTATTGACTTCAGCAGCCTGGATCGCATGGGCACGGTCTACCAGCCGGCAGTCTTCGCCCACACGCCGCTGGTGAACATTGATCACCACCGGACCAACACCCGCTTCGGCACGCTGAACATCGTGGAGATGGAGACTGCTTCCACGGCGGAAATCGTTTTTGCCCTGCTGCAGGCCTGGGGATTGCCCATCACGCCCACCATTGCCCTGTGCCTGCTCACCGGCATCTTCACGGACACGCAAGGTTTTCGCACGCCCAGCACCACGCCGCAGAGCCTGCGCGTGGCCATACAACTCCTGGAGGCCGGCGCCTCCCTGCCCACCCTGGTGGAGGCGGTGTACAACCGTAAGTCGCCGCAGACCTTGCGCCTGTGGGGCCAGGCCCTGAGCGATTTTCGCTCCGTCCCCAGTCCGCTGGGCAACGTGGTGTGGGCCAGTGTGACCCAGGACATGCTACGCCGCAACAATGTCGCCGAAGACGAGGTGCAGGGCCTGGTTAGCTTTCTGCGCGGCACGGCGGGGACGGCAGTGGCCATTCTTTTCGTGGAGTCGCCGGACGGCAAGGTCAAGGTGGAGTTTCGCTCTGCCCCGGCGGTGGACGTCTCCGGCATCGCCTTCAGTCTGGGCGGCGGCGGCCATCGCAACGCCGCTGGCTGCACCCTCCCCGGCCCGCTGGCGGCGGTGGAGGAGCGGGTGATCGCCGCGGTGAGGCAAGGTATCGGGGAATCAGGGAATCAGTGCTCAGGGAATCAGGAAGGTACCCGATTTCCTGATTTCCTGATTTCCTGACTCCCTGCCCCCATGGACGGCATCTTCAACGTCAACAAGCCTGTGGGCTGGACATCCCACGATGTGGTGGCCGCGGTGCGCCGCTGGTCGGGCGAGCGGCGGGTGGGCCACGCTGGCACACTCGACCCCGCAGCCAGCGGCGTGCTCCTCGTTTGCCTGGGGCGGGCCACCCGCCTGGCCGAGTACCTGGCCGCCTCCCGCAAGGCCTACTGGGCTGAGGTCACCCTGGGCGTGAGCACAGACACCGACGACGCCGCGGGGCAGGTCATGGCCACGGCCGCGGTGGAGGTGACCCCGGCGCAGCTTATGGCCGCCCTGAGCGAGTTCCAGGGCCACCTCCAGCAGCGCCCCCCGGCCTACGCCGCCCTGAAACGTGACGGCGTGCCTTTCTATCGCCTGGCCCGGGCCGGGGTCGCCGTGAAAGCAGCGCCCCGGCCCGTAATCATTCATCGCCTGACCCTGTTGGCCTATCGCCCCCCGGCGGTGGTGCTGGACGTGGAGTGCAGCGCCGGCACGTACGTGCGCAGCCTGGCCCGCGACCTGGGCGAGCACCTGGGCTGTGGTGCCCACCTTTCCCGCCTGGTGCGCCGGGCCAGCGGGCGCTTCACCCTGGGCGAGGCCCTTGACCTGCTCACCCTGCAGGACAGCCTGGCCCAGGGCTATTGGCCGGCCCTGCTCTACGCCCCCGACGAAGCCCTGCTGGACTATCCGGCGGCCATCCTGGGCCAGGACAGCGTGACCAGGATCCGGCAAGGGCGAGCGTTGCCCGACCTCTCCCCTCACCCCTCCCCGAATCGGGAAGGGGGAGGGGTGTGCCGCGCCTACGATTTTGACGGCGAGCTGATCGCCATCCTGCGCCGTGAGCCAGAGGCCACCGCCTGGCGACCGGAGAAAGTGTTGGCGTGAGGCCAAGTTCCAAGTTCCACGTTCCACGTTTCACGTTCCAGGTTCCAAGTTGCCGTGGAACATGAAACATGGAACGTGGAACATAGGCCGTGGAACATGAAACCTAGAACATGGAACGTGGAACATATATTGCCGAATTAGCTGACCTTCAGCCCGACCGTGACGTCGTCCTGACCATTGGGATGTTTGACGGGGTACACCTGGGGCATCAGAACCTGATCCACCAGGTGCGGCGGCGGGCGCGCGAGCTGGGCGGGCAGTCCGCCGTGCTGACCTTCTACCCGCACCCGCGCACGGTGCTCGCCCCGGAAAACTCGCCCTCTTATCTGAACACCCTGGAGGAGCGGCTGGACCTCCTGGCCAGCCTGGGCGTGGACATCATCGCCCGGCTGCGCTTCACCCTGGAACTGTCCCGCTACAGCGCTGACCAGTTCCTGCAATTGGTGCTACGCCACCTGCGCCTGCGCGAGCTGTGGGTCGGCCCCGACTTCGCCCTGGGCTACCAGCGCGAGGGCACGGCCTCCCGCCTGGCCGAAATCGGTCGGGGGCGAGGATTCATCGTGCACCAGGTAGCACCGTTGTCTATCGACGGCGACGTCGTCTCCAGCACGCGGGTGCGCAATCTGCTGGCCGCCGGCGACGTGGAGGCAGCCGGGCGGCTGCTGGGTCGCTGCCCCAACCTGAAGGGCCAGGTCGTGCCTGGGGCGCATCGTGGCCGCAGTCTGGGCTTCCCCACGGCCAACCTGGCTACAGCGCCGGGTCGCGCTTTACCCCGTGATGGCATCTACGCCGCCCACGCTATCCTGAATACGGAGAGTTATTACGCCGTGGTCAACATCGGCACGCGGCCGACCTTTGATAACGGCGAGCGGCTGGTGGAGGCGTACCTTTTGGACTTTGATCGGGACATTTACGGCCGTTGCCTGGAGCTGTGCTTTGTGCAGCGCCTGCGGGACGAGCAGCGCTTCGCCAGCGCGGCCGACCTGGTGGCGCAGATGCAGCGGGACGTGGCCCAGGCGCGGGCCATTTTGACGGGTTATCGCAACCAGCGAGATGCCACGGGGGGTTGCGACAACCCATCACCGCACACAGAGGCCTGCGAATGAGCACCCCACACGCCACCGGCCAGACGCCGGTGCGGCGCTATGAAAATCTGGAGCATACCGCCGACCTGGCCATCCGGGCCTACGGGGCCACGCTGCCGGAGTTGTTCGCCAATGCCGCCTACGGCATGTTCGCCCAGATGGCCGATCTGGCGAGCATTGCGCCCAGCGTGCAGCGGCGGATCGAGCTGCGTTCGCTGGACCGGGAGAGCCTGCTGGTGGACTGGCTGAACGAGCTGCTCTACCGGCGAGAGACGGCCGACGAGACTTACGCCCAGTTTGAAGTGCGGCAGCTCTCGCCCCGGCACCTGCGCGCCGTGGTGCGTGGGGCGCGCGGCGTGCCGGTGGCGCACCCGGTGAAGGCTGCAACCTTCCATCGTCTGAAAATAGAGGAAACGCCAGAGGGTTACGCCGCCACCATCGTCTTTGACGTGTAAGCGGGGAGGTATGAGGGGATGAGGGATGAGGGACGAGGGACGAGGGATGAGGGATGAGGGACGAGGAATGAGGGACGAGGGACGAGGGATGAGGAAGAAACGGGGGCTGAGACGTCGCATCCTGCGGCCTCAGCCCCCGTGGTTTTCTTGGATATTATACTGCGCAGAAACTTGGCAGCGCTAGACTGTCACTCTGAGCCAACGCCCTGAGCTTGGCGAAGGGGTAGCGAAGAGTCTCACCCCTACATGGGCTGAGATGCTTCGCTGTGCTCAGCATGACAAAAACATGCCAGTTTCTGCCCCCAGGAATGACGCCGCGTGTCATTAAGGACTCGTAGGGCCCTCACGCCGGTACCAGTTCTCGCACGCGCAGCACCTCGCCCACTCTCTCCAAGAAGAGGCGGTCAGCATGGACAGCGTCTTCGATTTCCTCCAGCCTTTGCATGGTCCGCCGGTCATAGTAGCGTTCGCCGCAATTATTGCAGACCAACACCTCCACCGGGACAAGAATCAGATCTTCGCCGCGCGACAACTGTTCGTTCACACGGCGCAAAGAGATGTCCGTGCTGTGGCAGATAAGGCACCTCATAGCGACCTCCTGCGAAATTCAATCCAACGATCCGGGTCTGGCTCGTAGACGGTAATAATGACGGCCCTATCCTCTTCTGGCACATGGGCACAGACGACGTGAATTGGCCGCCCACGCCGGGTTCGACCAAAGACCAGGCAACTGGGATAAGGTGTGTCGTCGGGGTAGTCCTCGATAATCTCCCCGGTCAAAACGGCCTCGTAGACTTCCTGCTCCCGAATGCGTCCACAAGGGTCATCACGCATCTCCCGACGGGCATGCTGGGTATAGAGGACCCTGTTCTCTCGGAAACAGCGTTGTAGCTCAGCCAGCATCTTGGAAGCCTCTCCTACCGCTAGTCCTGACCATCCTTATTCTAACACGAAGCGACTGAAAAGGCAATAGTGACGAAAGCCAAAACCTGACAGGTCTCCAAAGACCTGTCACCCAATTTTTGCGCAAAAATCGGGGGGTATCAAAGCCCCCGGCCATGCACTTTGACAACTGAGCTAGAAAAGCCTGGCTGGCAGCGTCCTTAAGGGTGCCCGAAGTGAGCCAGTAGCCGCTCTAG
>Ga0315268_10000313_pt1 | contig 56183 bp, 62 predicted proteins | sample C1_top_MG_FD_204535 | JGI IMG/M metagenome (GOLD analysis project Ga0315268, IMG submission 204535) | Sediment microbial communities from Yellowstone Lake, YNP, Wyoming, USA - C1_top | ecosystem: Environmental > Aquatic > Freshwater > Lake > Sediment | place: USA: Wyoming | collected 2017-08-01 | reverse complement strand
TTTAATAACCTCCAAAGCCACATTAACTTTAAAAGATGTTGGATGAACCCTTCTGACTAATTTTGTATTTCCTGTCATATGTTTTGTATCTTAACAGGTTGTCCAGTTTTTGGGGGTAAGCATATCTCACGGATCTCATTTAGAAGGTCAAGATACTTGGTATCTTTGGTTTTATTGTAGGTAAAGAAGAAATGCTCTTCCATCGAAATTAAGTTCATGATCGCAATGGAGAGGTCTTCATCGGAAGAAAGATCAAGCTTTTCACCTTTCTCCATCGCCTTAACCTTATTCATAAAATCATCAATATTTGGTTGCATTGGTTTATTCATATACTGACCTCCTTTTAAATGGTTAATAAATAAAAGACGTAGCTCGAGAGTGATAACAGAAAAACCGGAACAATAACTTTTTGAAAGTAAACATACACTTTCCCGTCATTGGTAGTCCGGAGCCACACATCAATACCAACTCCTATAAGGAAAATAATCGATCCAACCAATGTCCCCAAGAGTACTTTGTCGATACCCCACAGAATGTTTCCCGGTAACCCAATCATATGTGACCAGTACAAAGGTGGAATGACAAATATAGCCATGAGTAACACTGATAATGTTTTAGGATATGGTAATTTCCATCCCTTTTTCTCTATCCAATCAGCCATCCATAAGCCACTGGAGATAATGAGTCCTCCGATCCAGATACCAGTCACAGAATCATCAATACCAATCCATCGAGAAAAACCCAATCCCGCGGCAACCGCAACTGTACACACAGGACAAACTGCATGAACAGGACTAGGGAGAGCTAAAACTACAAGAGAGAGAAGTAAAAGTATCCCAATCATGGTTGACTCCTTTCTGCTGAGCTTGACGCTTCACTCATACCAGCCTTTTTTGTTAAATATGCAATCACATCCGGTGACCCAACAAAACATTTACCTTCCGCAAAGAGGAAAGGTACGCCGATACTATCAATTGGCAATCCGCACCCTTCTGCTACTTTGGTGAGTTCAACGGAGTTCGCCGTATTGTCATATACTTCTTTTTTGGTAAGCGGTACTTTTTCTTCGATGTTATTTTCTTTCATCCAGGCCTCAACGTCAGCACAGTGCGGGCAGGTGTTGCCGTAGAAGAATGTAATTGACCCATCTGAAGCAACCTCAGATTTGGTTTCTGTGTTATTTTCTATTCCTTTAGGCGTGGTTTTATTTTTGCTCCCGAGTACTATAGTTGAAAGCAGTCCAACAATAACGAAGATTAATATGCTTGTGACTATCGTTTGTTTATTCATTTTTTTCCTTTGTTAGCTAGTTGCAATGACTACACTCATCGCTTAACCCTGCACTTACTGCTTTTGGCACAAGCTGAATCGTTGAGTGTGTTATATGAAACGTATCATTTAAGACTGATCGCACAGCTTGCAGAGTAGTGGCATATTCCTGATCTGTGCCGATGTCGCCTACAATATGCGCGGTGAGGAGAATTTCATTTGATCCAGTTTGCCAGACGTGCAAGTCGCTGACTATTTCAATGTTTGGCAAGGTGAGGATGGTAGTTTTAATTTTACCTATATCAACCCCACGCGGAACTGATTCCATCAATATATCTACGGCGTTGGTGATGAGCGTATAGGCTTCTTTCAACAGAAAAACTGAGAGTGCAATGGAAATGATTGGATCGATAATTGCGATATGAAAAACAAGAATCAGGATCGCGCCGATAATGACGCCCAGTGAAAAGAGCGCATCCTGCATAGAATGAAGAAATGCAGCTTTCAGGTTGAGATTGTGATCTGAGTCTTTATGGAGGAATTTGGTCGCTATGGCGTTGCCGATAAAAGCAATGGTAGCAATCAGAAGCATCCACCCGCCTTCGACAGGTTGCGGATTAAAGAAACGTTTTACCGATTCAAATCCGATGACGCCGACGGAGAATAACAATAACAAGCTGTTTGTGAGAGCGATTAATATTTCCGCCCGTTTATATCCATAGGTTTTAGATAAATCACTCTGTTTACTTCCAACTTTCTCTCCCCACCACGCCAGCGCCATTGAACCGATATCAAAAAAATTATGTACCGCGTCAGAAATAACCGCGAGACTTCCAATCATAAAGCCAACAATTACTTCTGAGATTGTAATGACGACGTTGAGCGAGATAGCGATAGCAAATTTATTTTTCATAGGATAATCAATGAGAGTATTGCAGTTATTGCAATGGCCCACAGTGCGTCTTTCTTTAATGGAATAAGCAGCAATAGCGTACCAAGAAAGATACTCCATGTTTGCCAGTTTATAAGCGATGTTTGCCCGAAATGAACAGCCACGGCAGCGATAATCCCGATAAACCCTGCGAGAATCCCTTTGACGATTACACGGACAATTTTTAGATGCTTAATCTGTTCATGAAATTGCCCGAAGATTACAATCAAAAGCAGCGATGGCAAAAATATGGCAATGGTTGATACGATTGCTCCCAGCCAGCCTGCCACCTTGTATCCAATAAATGCCGCGGTAATAAAAACGGGCCCGGGAGTAATTTGACCAATAGCAATACCATCACGAAATTCTATGGACGATAACCAGTGATGCTGATCAACGACGATATCTTTGATAAGTGGGATAGTGGTAAATCCTCCGCCAAAAGCAAAACTACCGATTCCAAAAAAGGTGGAAGATAATTGCCAATATATTGAGCGGGTTGCCCATAACAATACGCCAATTACAACAACTCCCACTATCAAAGTCTTTGCGTCCGATGCAACACGAAAACGTTTGATCGTCTGGGGATGGGTCGTGAAACTTGCATTAGCAACGCCTTCAAATTCTTTGGTAAAGAAGTAGAACACGACTCCAAGTATTCCTGCGGTTATGATGATGTAGACCGTGTTGACGTGGGTAAACATTGATAGCAGAAAAGTCACTAGGGCTATGACAAGTCCCTTGTAATCCTTACGATCTGCTTTGCCAAATACCGGTTTACTCAGTTGCAAAATTGCATTAACCAAGAGTCCAACCACAAGAGCTCCAAGGCCGGTAAACAACTTTTGTATAAACGGCAGTTTTCCATAGTGGAAATAAACACTAGCCAATATGGTAGTAAACAAAAATGCTGGGGCTACGTACAGCACAGATGCTATAATCCACCCGAGTACCCCACGCAGTTTATAGCCAAAGTATCCAAGCAAACTGACTCCGGTTGCCCCGGGAAGAATTTGAGCAAGGCTTAAGGTATTCATAAAGTCATCTTCAACTACCCATTGTTTCTGATGCACAAAACGCTTTTTCATTTGCGCAATGATTGCCGGACCACCATAGCCCGTAATCCCGATATAGGTAACTACTTTAGCAAGATCTTTTAGTGATACATGTAATTTATTCATGAGTGTAAAAAATACTTGATTAAGTATTGTGTGTAATAGACCCCAACAACGATAAACGTCGAGGCCACGAGAATCCGCATAACCTTCTCAACTTTTGAGACAATCGCAAATGCCTGACTCATTTTTTGCATACTAAAAGCAATAATAAATGAAAATATAATGACGGGAATCCCGGTACCGAGAGCAAATAGTGGTGCCAAAAATATGCCTTCTTTAGAATGCAAGATGAGTGGGATCAACATTCCAAAAAACAACACACCACTATACGGGCAAAATGCCAAAGCAAATACCATTCCAAGTAAAAAAGCCCCCAGATATCCTTTGGAGGCAATCCAAGTTTTAATTTTTTCGATGTGTTTGTTGTTCGTGTTTAGATTAATCTTGATTACATCCAACATCACAAGACCGATGATAATCAAAACTGGACCAAGTACTTTATCTCCCCATCCTTGAAATATTCGGGAAATCTGAAATGCAGAGAGGCCAAAATATATAAGCGCAGCCAGCATGGTGTAGCTCACTCCTCGACCGAGCGTATAAAAGAGGCCGTTGAGGAGCGTATGTTTGGGAGTTTTAAGTTCTTTAGAAATAAAGGCAATGGCGGTAATGTTGGTGGCTAGTGGGCAAGGACTAATTGAGGTGAGGATGCCGATAAGAAATGCAGTGAGTATGGGTATGTTGTAGGAATCAATCAGGGTATTAATAATATCCATATTATGTTCCCAGTAGCTTTCTTAATTTCCCTTCAAAATAGGTAATGTACTCTGACTCACTATTAACCAGTCTCCACACGGTGGTGTCTTCTGAGATAGTGTCTTTATTACCCCTGATTGCGTTGATAAAAAGTGATGATCCAGCGGCTTGATACTTCATAACCATGGCTTGATTTTCGGGGAGTTCCCCATTTATTTCTTTAAAGACAATCTTGCCACTGGTGTATTCTTCCGGAAATTTATCCTTAATAGTTTGTAAAGCGAACTTACCAACGGTAATGCAGGAAACACATTGTTGTGTTCCATGAAAGTGCACAACTTCAATTTTATCGGCTGGCATAACAGACATGGAAGCGGAAGTCGTAACAGTATTTGTTTCAGCTTGTGCAGGTATTGTTGTTGGTTGTGTTACTTCTTTTGAAGTATTGAACAAAGAAAACCCACCAAACACCAAGGCAATGACTATAACTGAAATAAGGACAGGTTTATTTTTCATATTTTTAAAGTACCGAATTGAATATATATCCGATAAAAATGATTCCTAATGTTAGTATTGCAATGTAAATTGCTAATAATTTAGGTTTTAGAACTTTACGTAAAATAATCATCTCCGGGAATGAAAGGGCTGTTACTGACATCATGAAAGCTAAAGCCGTTCCAATTGGAAGTCCCTTTTCAATAAGTGACTTTACTATTGGAATCGTTCCCGCGGCATTGGAATACAGAGGAACACCGATGATAACCGCCAGGGGAACGGCAAAAATGTTTGTTTTTCCGGCTATTTTAGCCAAGAAATTTTCAGGGGCATACCCGTGAACTAATGCTCCGGCAGCTACCCCAACTAAAACATATGGGAATACTTTTTTGACTAAATCAACGGTGTATTGATATGCTTCTTTTATTCGCTCCTGAATAGTTTTATTGATGGTTACAGCTTCACTATTTACCTTTATCTTCCAAACATAATCTTCAACTAAATGATCCAGTTTCATTTTGCCTAAAATGAATCCGACTACTACGGAAATAATGACCCCAGAAGCAATATATAAAAGTGCCACCCAGGGGCCAAATAAGCCCAATAACATCACTGCAGCAACTTCATTGACCATCGGGGCAGAGATAAGGTAGGAAAAGGTCACTCCCAACGGAACGCCTGACTCTACTAGACCAATAAACAAAGGAACGGCAGAGCAGGAACAAAAGGGGGTAACTATTCCAATTAATGCCGCTAAGATATTTCCAACTATCTCAAAGCGGTTAGACAACCATTTTTTGGTTTTCTCCGGCGGTAAATAGGAACGAATGACAGAAACGACGAAAATGATGACGGAAAGTAAAAGGAAAATTTTGATACTGTCAAAAATAAAAAAATTTACAGATCCGCCTAGGACACTTCCTTTTACAAGATGAAAGACGATATAGGATAGCCAATCTGCGAATAGTTGGATAGGAAAAAATATATCCATATTATTTCTTTGCCTCCGTTAACAGACTTTTAATTTTCTCTATATCCGGTAAAAAGCCAACCATCACCGGTTTCCCATTTATTGCCAGTACGGGACTGGACATTACTCCCATTTCTACTATTTTAGAAACGTCGGTAATATAGTCCACCTCAACTCCTAACTGTAATTCCGAAACTGCCCGTTTTGTGAGTTCATACAGACTCTTGCATGTTGAACATCCTGAGCCCAATACTTGAATTGTCATAATTATTCCTTTTCTCTCCCGTATCGGGAGTTTATCAGGTCGAAAAATCGTGTTTCCCGACCTGGGTCTCTGATCGGTTACTTCACTTTTGCAATCGCTTCTTTGACGTCCGTGAGACGTTTTTCTAGTGACGTCTTTGCCGCAAGCAGCTCATCCTTTGATAATGTAGCTACATCTCCGTCATCCGAGCAGCATGCGCCACCTTTTACTTCACAACATTGCCCTTTTTCTTCATCGCAGCATCCTTGTTTTCCTGTATCCATGAATAATTCACCTCCTTTTAGATATTGAATAATATATCGGTAATGCGCTTCCCTTTAGGGGTTAATTCATAGTGGACCCGCAATCCCTGCTTTTTGCTTGTGACGATCCCCGCATCTCTAAGATCACGCAGATGATGGGAAATAAGACTCTGAGACAACTCATCGTGCTCCATAATCTCGCACACACAGTGTTCACCCTTTCGCAAGATACACATAATCTTGAGACGACTTGGCTCAGCAACGATTTTTAAAAGTGATGCGAGGGATTCAACCTGCTTCCCTTCACTTGTCTTGGTGGAACAACAACTGTATGAACTCATATTCATATAGTAGACCTATGCAAACCACCTGTCAATAGATCATGTGAATAAATTGCTCTTTTCAGAAGTAGTCATATCGCTCTTATGAGGAATTTACTAAGTCAACTCAAAATAATCTAATCATCCTTAAAACGGATATAATTAAAGTCATGCATGAAATCTCTATTGCACAAAATATTTTAAAAACAGTAAAAAAGTATATCATCAGCAAAAATATTCTGAGCGTTAACAAAATAGTTGTATCATTAGGAGTCCTTTCTGGAGTACAGAAAGATTCTCTTGTATATAGCTTTGGACTAATTCCAAAGGATAAGCTATTCGCTAACACGGAATTAGTCGTACATGAAAATTCATTGGTTGTTTATTGTACTCACTGTGATAAAGAGACGTCGATTATAGATAGTTATATACTCAAGTGTTCTACATGCGGGAATTTGACAAAAAATATAGTGAAAGGGAAAGAATTAACAATTGATACAATTGAATATTGATATGAAACCAAAAATACTTGCTATTCGAAAAGGCATCCTAGAAGACAACGATCGTCTGGCATATACATTAAGAACTAAATTTATCAAAAATAATGTGTTTGTCATTAATGTGGTTTCAAGTCCTGGATCGGGTAAAACGGAACTGCTTATCGTGCTAATCAAACAATTAATCGCCAAAGGATTCAAAGTGAGTGCAGTAGTGGGTGACTTAGAAACTGACAACGATGCAAAACGGTTATTTGCCAGCGGGGCCGACACCTATCAGATCAACACGAATGGTAACTGTCATCTTGACGCCCGCATGATAGAGAAAAGTTTAAAAAATATTCTCTGGCAAAACTCCAATATCCTATTTATTGAGAATGTCGGTAATCTTGTGTGTCCTGCAAGTTATGATTTAGGAGAAAATATTCGAATGGTAGTATTATCGACAACTGAGGGTGAGGATAAACCACTAAAATATCCGACAATGTTTAATTCTGCCGATGTTTGCGTAATATCAAAAATGGATTTGGCAGATGCCGTTGAGTTTGATGAAAAAACTGCAGTACAGAATGTCCACAATGTTAGCCCAGATATAAAGCTATTTAAAACTTCAGCAAAAAAAGATCTTGGTATACGTGAATTACTTGATTCGATAGTGTCGCTTATACCTTCCAAATAATAATAATTCCACCTGTAAAATCTCTCAATTTAACACTTTAATTCAGGGGTCTTACCCCTCTTTTGACAAGGGTTTCCGGTCTGCGACCTTCAATAAATCCCGCTAAAGGCGTGACCCTTGCAAAATTCACCCTGCTCACGCTGAGGCGGGTATAGGAAGCGGCGGCGCGCTTCCTCATAAAAAATTATAAAAACATTGAAGACGCCCGCAAGGAGGATTATATGATGTTACTTACGCAGGAACTACGGAAAACTCTTCCGGCTCTGTATTCGCAAGAAAGCGAAACAAACCCGGTTATACAGGTAAAATTCTTCTTACCTGCTTCAAAGTGGACATGGTACGGGATTGAATTTGATGGAGAAGATCTGTTTTTCGGCTATGTTGATGGAGAATTTCCAGAGCTTGGATATTTCCGACTCTCAGAACTTGAAGAGATACGAGGTATGTGGAATCTTCCCGTTGAACGGGATAGATTTTTTAAGCCAACACCACTTCACGACATACAGACAGAAGTTGAACGCCGCGGGCAATAGCCCGCGGTTGCATCGTCATATTAATTATTTATAACAAAGGAGAAATATATGATCAGAATATTACCAGTTTTCAAAGGATACACAGTCGATTTGCGATTGCAGGAGTTCAGAAAAATAGAGCTTGATGAGTTACCGGAATTTATTCCACTTATAAGTGACAAAGGAGCTCGGCTATTTTATGAGTTTCGACAGACAGAAGAAGGACAAAAAGAAATCGCGTATGTTTTAGGACGTAGGTAATGCCTATTTATCTATTATTTCAACTTTTTGAAGTGAATTTTTATTGAAGCCATTCGTTTTCACCAGATCACGGGTGGTTGTATAAAATGATAGTTTCGGTTGATCCAGCAATATTTTTTGAATGAATGAATATAAATAGTTCTTTGAGCGATCATCCGGACAAATAAATATAACGTACGGGAATGGTTTTTTTGTATGATCTTGCCAGTACTGCTCCTCGTAGTAGTGTATGTATTGTTTTACACGTTTTCGAAGCATCATCCGTGCTGGTAGATCATCGAATATATCGAGGAAATATCGTTTGATCGTGCCGACTTTTTCTTCGATTGAAAAGTAGCCATCAGGATTGGGCAACAACATATAGTTCATACCTTTGAGTTGAGTTTTTGTATAAAAATGTAATTGCGCACCTGTTGTTTTAACAAGCTTTAACAAAGAAATATAAATATCCGCTATGAATAGGCAGTGTGTGCGAAATTGAACAGATAATGAACGCTCACGCCATATTCGATCTAATTGCGATGTATTGATATCGTTAAGTTCTGGATTATTTTTTATGTATTTTCTTGCTTTTAGTCCTAGTGAGTAGATAGCAGGTATAGTTACAGTTTTTGGATTGTGATAGCGACGGATGTATGTATTTTGTGTGAGTTCATTGAGCCAGATAGTGATACGGTTTTGATGTTTGTGATTGAGGAGTTTTTGAATGTGAATTCTTGTGAGAAAGCGGAATGTATAGAGATAGCGGAGTATTTGATTTTTGCGGTTGTTCATATGCCTTTTCGATCCTCTTCCTTATATATAAGGATATAGATGTAATGATTTAGTATTATTTAGCCATGAAATTGACCATTATTCGTGTAAACACGCTTACACTAAATAAGTGACCCAATAGAACCAGCGTCACTCACTATATTCATACTCTCTTGCTTTAACTCAACATGAGCAGTCCGAGATTTTGGTTTGATATATGAAATTGCATAGTTTTTTCTCGATGACTCTATCAGTTGATTGATTTTCTCCTCATCACGAGTAAGTTTCATCGGTAACGTCTCTCCTGAAAACGGTTCTTCCGGTTCGACTGCTGAAAGTTTCATATAGAACTTATACCGAGGGAGATTAACGATATCGCCTTGCTCTACGTATGGTGAAAACTGTTGGAGCATGATCTGCTCATCTATAGGGCTTGCCGTTCGAAAACATATGACCGTTCCAGTGTTGGAGAGTATGACATTCACAATATTCCGATCATCTTGTTGTGATGTCGATTGTTCGGCGATCGTAAGCCGTAATCCGAATTTGCGACCTCCGGAAAGAAGCTTAGTGAAGTAACTCGTTGCGAAATTTTGGAATTCATCGATAAATATATAAAACGGAGAGCGAACACTTTTATTCATTCGAATCCGCCTCATAGCCGCTTGTTGCAGTTTTGCGATAACCGTTGTGCCGAGTAATTGCGATGTATCCTCTCCAAGTTTTCCCTCTGCAAGATTACAAATTAATATTTTCCCGGAACTAAGTATTTCGTCAAAGTTAATCGTTGATCGTGGTTGCTCCAATATTCTTCTGGCGGTGGGAGAAAACAGAAAACGTCCTACTTTAGCGGTCACACCGGATGCCATTTTGACAACTTGATAGTTGCCGGCGCGACCAAACTCATTTTTCCAGAAATTCTGTAAGTTTTCATCTACTAGGTGCTTCGTCGCACTTTTCTGGAATTTTGGATCATTGAGAAGGTCATAAATAGTAAAAATCGTTGCACCTTCAATAGTAAATGCCGTATAGATAGTATTTCGAAGAATGTATTCAATTCGGTGAGCGTCAGTGTGTTCATCTTTGCTAAATACTCGCCGGAATACCGAGATCACGCTTTCACACACCAATTCTTTTTCCTGCTCCAATTCATCGGCCTCCAGTCCTGGCGTCAACTCCAATAGGTTTATACCGATTGGATATCGCACATCGAACGGATTGAAGTATATACAATCATTCATTCGGTGTTCAGGAACGATCGCAAGTAAATCTTCCGCAAGATCACCGTGCGGATCAATTACAGCAACACCGCGACCTTTGTTAATATCGTCACTGGCCATATGGTACATAACAGTGGATTTTCCGGAACCTGTTTGCCCGATGATGTATACGTGGCGGGACCGATCATCATCCGTCAGTCCAATATCCGTATTGGTATTGCCGTAAGTATTCTTTCCAAAATATACATCCAGAGTTCTACTTTGTTTGAGAGATAGTGGTGCCGGAAGTTCACGATAATGGAGTTTGACCATGTTTTCTGTTTTCGTCGTAGCGGTAAAGGGGAAGTGATAAATATCAGCTACTTCAGACATAGAAAGGATTGATGTACCAAATACACTCGCGAGACGGTTTGAATATAACCAGTAAGACATTCTCTGAATGACTGGTAATTGGACGATATGATTGCGAACAATTGATTGATATTGGGAATTCCCAAACGATGCAAGAGCGGAGAGTAAACCGCGTTCAATCTGTTTTTCATCTTGTTTTCGCTGCACCGATGTCACGAGTCGAAGTGTAACAGTGAAAAGTTGTTGATCAATTTTTCCTTTGATCTGTTCCTCTAATTCCTTTTGATAGGCATTTTGTGTCTTTTCCATGGAATTATTCGGGAGTGGTAAAAATGGACCTTCGTTTCCGTTTGAAAAAAGAAAAACCATAATGCCAACAGGAAGCATCAAAATACGAAGCGTTATGGCAAGTAGTCCTTGTACAAGTTGTATTGGTAGGGATTGATTATGCAGAGAATGAAGTGTGGACTTGAGGTCTCTATTGGCATATATGAGTTGTGAAACAGTTTGAATATCCCGTATACGTGATTTATCCAATGGCGTGACCAGTATTTGTATGGAGACAAGATCGTTTTGTGACAATTTAGTAAGCGCACCGGTAATGTATGCGATTGGATCGACTTCTTCGAGTGTCGTTTGTTTCCGGAGCGGATAGACGAAATGGTGTGCAAGTGTAAATTCCGAAACATGCGGTATGTGACCTGTGGCCACCTTAGGAATATAATCCTCTATAGTAGTAACTGTTGTTCCCGGTAAGTAAGACAATACATGTTTTTTAAATATTTCAGCATCATCGGTGGGGATTCTGACAATGTATCGGATTCCTTTGTCTTTTGATGAAACGAGCTCAAATGCGTACGGAAGATTAATGTTAAATATTTTTTCAATCAAATGTTGCGGTCGGGCAAGCTCGTGAATGGAGGTGAATAACAGTGATGTTGATAGCGCACTTAATTTGGTTGTTTGAAGTGGGAGAATTTCGTAGAGTGTGAATGGTTGAGAAGCCTGTTTATAAAAGAGAACGCTACGGATAATCCAGTAACAGAGAATTAAAAATACGAGTGTTACAGCAGTTATCACATATGCATGAAGCATCTGAGGGGTGCTCAACAGTGTTATATACGGAGCCAGTATGGTTACTATGGAATACTCAATAGAATGACCTATTGAAGAAATTAAGCGGGTAGTGGTTGGAGAAATTAATGTTGTTCCCATACTGCCAATAATCCTAGGCAGTTACAAAATGGTATATCAAATAACGATTCGGAAGTAAAGAACGCGCTTAAAATGGAAGAATATCGGAAGACTTAATTTTTAAAGCTTCGACTATGCTCTGTAATTTTTCATAGGTAAGATTAATTTCACCACGCTCGATACATGCGTAGTAATTTGTGTTAATTCCGGCCGACTTGGCGACATCTGCCTGAGTGAGGCCTTTTTGTTCTCGAGTTTTTCGAAGTTTCTCTCCGAATTCTTTTTTATTGGTATCATTTACCGGATTCATGTGCATAGTATATCACTCCGGCAACGAAAACCTGTTTTTTGAGGCTAATATGCTTATGTTTTGTTCTTGACAACTATCGTTATATAGATATACACTATCTATATATAGATAGTTGCCTAGGGTAAGAGTAACGGATATGAACACGACAGAATTACGACTTTTTGAGGGTACGAGAGCACCTATAAATATTGAAAAAAGTACCAATGATTTATTTAGTCAAACCCTTCAAACGATATTTCCAACGAATGCGGAAGAGCAAAAACTTGCTTCGGCGAGAGCGATGCTTGAATTATCTTCATTTGAATATTCTGATGAGAAAGTTTCAATTTTACTTGCTGACTTTGAGTATTTGGCAAATACATGGCTCGATGACTTTGAGAGACAGCAATTTAATGGAAAAATTCTTGCAGAGTTATTAAAGAAATAATCTATGTTTACACCTGTTGATGCTAAACCAAAGAATGCAGTGTTATATCTTCGTGTTTCCACAGAGGAGCAAACCGAAAATTATTCACTTGGGACACAGGAAGATATCTGTACCAGAGAAGCGACAAAGCGTGGTCTTACGGTTGTAGAACAGTTTAAAGAAGAAGGAAAATCTGCTAAAAACATGATTGGACGACCAGAACTCATTCATCTGCTTGAGTATTGCAGAAAAAATAAGAAACGCATTAGCGCTGTGCTTGTCTATCGCTTAGATCGTATATCAAGGCAGACATCGGATTATCTTGCGATCAGGAAAAAGCTTACAGAGTGCGATATCAGTCTTATTTCAGCCACAGAGCCTACCGGTAATAGTCCTACAGAAAAACTGGTAGAGACTATGCTCGCAGGGTTTGCTCAATTAGATAATGATGTGAGAAGTGAGAGGACGCGCAATGGAATGCGCGCACGGTTTCTTGCTGGTCTCAATACGAGTCACACTCCACTTGGATATTTATGTTTACAGGGATACTCAACGAAAGACCCAAAAACGTTTGATTTAATGAAAAAAGCATGGGATTTAATGGCTACCGGTAGTAAGACACTTCGTGAGATGGCAGATATTATGAATGCCTGGGGAATTAGGGAACGATATTGTGGCGAGGAAAAACTGTTGAAATCGCAAACGGTCAGTCGATTGTTTAAAAATAAGTTTTATATAGGCATTTTGACGTCGGAGAAATATCCTGAAGAAATTAAAGGCCAACATGTCCCGATGATCTCGGCAAAGCAATATTATCGCGTACAGGCCATATTATCTGGTCGAAATACAAATATCGCAGTACCACTGGCGAAAAGAAATTTAGATAATGATGATTTTCCACTACGACGATTTGTTATTTGTAGTAAGTGTGGAACGGTGCTGACCGGCGCGTGGAGTAAACAACATCGCTATGCGTACTATTTCTGTAGGAGTCGTTGTGGCATGCCATCAATACCTGTTGATGTTATGGATAAGGCTGTTATTGCGTTACTACAAAAAGTAACACCAACAAACCAATGTCTGAACCTTTTCATATCCGTGGTACGAAAGCTCTATATGAATAGAGTCTCGATACTCCAGAAACGAAGGTTAGAGGCAGATCATGATTTATCGAAATTATTAGCTGTACGGCAAGCTCTCATCGAAAAGAATCTCATGGGTGTCTATTCTGATGATGTATTCAAAGAACAGAATGCAATAATCGAAGAGAAAATAATTTCAGTACGTGCTGCAAAAGACGATTCACTATTGGATAAGTATAAGTTGGACGTGTTAATTCCGTTTATGAAAAAATTCTTTAAAGATCTCGGAATATCCTATCTGAATGCTCCATTGACGATTAAACACATTATTCTGAGTTCGATATTCGATCAAAAAGTGGCTTGGGGCTATCCGGGCATTTCGAACTGCGAAATTAGCCCGGTATATCAACGTATTCAGCGCTTCGAAGACGATAGCGCCAGTTTGAGTACCCCCATCCGGATTCGAACCGGAGATTCACTGGCTGAAAACCAGTTGTCCTAGGCCGCTAGACGATGGGGGCGCGGAACAATCCATTTTACCAAAAATTGGGGTAAATAGCACTAACTGAGGCTAACAGTCGTCGAATAATTCGTTTAAGGCGTTACCGGTCGGCAAATCGTGGTGAACTGGGAGTCTTTTCCTCCATTCTCGCCAGTACCGCAGTGCGAAGAGAAATCATAATGACCACCAGTATATTCGCATTTACCGGGTTTGCGCCGGGCACCGGGAACCCATGACCATCCTTTGTGTAATACAAAGTACCATCTTTTGTATGCATCACAAGAAATGAGTATAAATAATCCGGCAAAAATGGGGCACCATTCTGATCTGTACGCTTTTTAAAAACAGTCGCAGCGACTTCCTGTTTCTCAGCTTCGAAGCCCGCGCTTATGACTAAATTTCCCCCGACCGGTAAGTCCGCAAGCCTCCATCCGCTTCCGTCGTCAACGCCAAAGAGTTGCGCCGTGTCCGCAATAAGATTAAAACAAAACTTGTTTGCTAAGTTAGCCGGAAGCATGTCACCTATACGAAGCAAATCGGCTTTTAACGCATCTTCGGATCGTGGCGTATATCTTTCTTCGGACTCCAGTGTCTTCATGGCCGAAAGTATACGCCGCGCATGCAGTCATGTCAAGAAAATTTACAATTTCCCGTAACAATTCCTGCACCTGGGCTGGTAACTGTCGATTTTGCCGACCAGCGAGGGGTCGGGGTTGTGGGGGTCGATTTTGCCGGCTTTGGTAATACGCTTGTGGTATACAGCCTCGGAGCCGCACAGGGCGCAAATTGCCGATAGTTTCACAACCTTATCAGCAATCGCCATGAGGTCTGGGATAGGGGCAAACGGCTGGCGGTCGTATGTAAGAGCGAGTCCCGCCACGAGTACCCGCGTACCGCGCCCCAGGAGCTTCTGGACCACCGGTGTGAGGCCGGGCCCGAACCACTGAGCTTCGTCTATAGCCACAATCTCCGTTCTCGGGTGGAGGCGACGCAAAATCTGGGATGGGCGCGAAATGACCTCGGATTCAAACGTGAGGCCGGCGTGAGAAAAAAGTTTTTTGCCCTTTCCGTAGCGTGTATCGATGATATGTTTAAATACCTGAATTTTCTTCTTCGCTATGGCAGCGCGGCGGACCTGACGGATGAGCTCTTCTGTTTTTCCACAAAACATGGGGCCGGCAATAACTTCGAGGTATCCGTTTTGCGGTCGAACTTTTCTCATATCGTGGAGTATACATCCATGATTATTTTTTTGCATGTGTTTGCTAGGGTTTATATATATTGACTCAGCTGTCATTCGGGTATATTTTGGTAATAGAAAGATACATTGCCCATATGAGTGAGATGATTGATGAATCAGTTTCGGTAAATCTTTTGAGTAACCACATCAAACGCTCGGCGGCCCCAAGTTCGCTGTACTGGCGCGGCCGGCGGTATACCGTGTCCCAGATGGGGATGCATCACACCATACGAGAAGGACGGGTGCTCTATCATCTGTTTTCCGTGACGGACGGAAATACGTTTTTTAAGCTGCGGTTTGACAGCGAGACGTTGGGATGGAAACTGTTGGAGGTAACCGATGGACTTTAATCCCGCGCCGGCAAATGTGATGCATGTGGATCTAAATTCCTGTTTTGCAAGCGTCGAGCAGCAGGCAAATCCGTTGTACCGGGGACATCCTTTGGTTGTTGCCGCATACACGACGGACCGCGGATGCATACTGGCGGCGTCCCGAGAGGCCAAAAAATTGGGAATCAAAACCGGCATGCGCGTGTACGAGGGTAGGGCACTTTGCCCCCAACTTATCGTCGTCCCGTCCGATCCGCCCAAATATCGGTACGTGCACCATAAACTAGTGGAATTACTTTCTGAATATAGTGCGCAGGTGGAAGTGAAATCCATTGATGAAATGGTGCTTCGTGTCATTCCCGCGCAGGCGGGAATCGGTATTGGTGTTATGCGTGTCGCTCAGGAAATAAAGAAACGTATTAAAGCGGAAATAGGGGAGTGGCTGACGGTAAGCGTTGGCATTGCGCCAAACCGGTATCTTGCTAAAATCGCCTCAAACCTGCATAAACCCGATGGACTGGACATAATCACGAGGGAAAATATCGAAGAGATCCTTACAGGACTTCGGCTTGAGGATCTAACCGGTATAAAAGCGGGCTACGGCGGGAGGTTGCGGTACTGGGGGATTACCACACCGCTCGCGCTTTACCATAGTTCGAGTACGACGCTTCGGCGCGCATTTGGCTCCAAAATCGGTCACGACTGGTGGCTCATGCTGCATGGATGGGAAACGGACCTCTTTAATCGCGACAACGTCAAAACCATCGGGCATTCGTACGCGCTGCCCACTGCGTACGCGACGCGGGATCCCAGACTGCACCAAATCCTCTGCCAATTAGTCGAGAAAATGGGTAGGCGAATCCGCAAAGGAAACTATATGGCACAGGGAATGCACATTTTTTGCGCTTTTGCGGATCACACGTATTGGAATCACGGAGAAACACTTTCCCATCAGGTATTTTCGAGTCGCGATTTATATAAAGAAGCGCTCAGAGTGCTCCTCAAAGCCCCTGACCGGCCGGTGCGCAATCTGGCCGTGTCGTCGTTTGCCCTGAGTGATACGTCGCACGAACAACTTAACTTTTTGGACCCTGTGGATCGCAAACGAAACCTGACAAATGCCTTGGACACGATCGCCGACCGGTGGGGAGAATTCACCGTGACCCCCGCCCGTATGCTTTCGATGGAACATAAAGTCCTTGACAGAATCGCGTTTGGGCAGTAGGCTATAAAAATAAATATCAAGAGTCCGGAGAGAGATCTCACTCGACGATCCGGCAGCAACCTTTCGACTCGTAAAAATTCGCTCAAGGTGCTTCAATGAGAACACGATATGACAACCTATTTTACTTCAGAATCAGTTGCGAGCGGTCACCCCGATAAAATTTGCGATCAAATATCCGATGCCGTCGTGGACGCAGCTCTTGCGGTAGATCCAAAGTCTCGCGTTGCGGTAGAGACATTGGTTACGACCAATCGGGTGGTGATGGCGGGCGAAGTGACGTGTCCGAAAAAAATAAACTACCAAAAAATCGCTCGAGGCGTTATCAGATCTCTCGGATACACGAAAAAAACCTATGCCTTTACCGATTTTTCCCCACTATCCGTTTATATTCATTCGCAATCACCGGATATCGCGACCGGTGTGGACGACGGAGGAGCTGGTGACCAGGGAATGATGTTTGGCTATGCATGCCGCGAAACGCCGGAACTTATGCCACTTCCTATTATTCTTGCGCATCGCCTTGTGGAACAGATGGATAGAATGCGCGAAACAAAAGAAATGTCGTATCTACGGCCTGATGGAAAAAGTGAAGTGACCGTGTGCTATGAAAATGGTGCCCCAAAATCCGTGGAGCACGTCGTCATCGCGGTCCCGCATAATCCGGGTATTTCAAACTCGATACTCAAACGGGACCTCATAAAAAACGTTGTCACACCGGTTTTGGACCTTTATAAATTAAAAACGCCGCCCAAAATTATCGTCAACGGCACCGGTGTCTGGACGATCGGTGGACCTGCAAGTGATACAGGAGTCACGGGGCGAAAAATAATTGTGGATACGTACGGCGGCTTTGCCCGACACGGCGGCGGATGCTTTAGCGGCAAGGATCCAACCAAGGTAGATAGGAGTGCGGCGTACGCCTGCCGATTTGTTGCCAAAAACATCATCGCGGCCGGGCTTGCCGACCGGGTGGAAGTACGCGTGGCGTACGTGATTGGGCACCGGAAACCCATTGATCAGGATATCGAAACGTTTGGCACGGAGAAACGCAGCCTTGGGTTTATCGAAAAATTTGCATGGGATTTGCTGGATATGTCTGTACCCAACATTTTAAAGCAGCTCGATTTGCGCCGACCCATTTATCAGGAGACCGCGCGTTATGGCCACTTCGGGCGCGATGGATTTCCGTGGGAAGCTGTGGTAGAGTAAACCCGATGACAGAAACGCGACCTTTGGCTGATATTCTTCGCCCCACAACGCTTGATGAAGTGATCGGACAGGAGCACCTTGTCGGGAAAAACGGCATCATCCGAAAATTCATGGCGACCGGTTTTATCCCTTCGATGATTTTCTGGGGGCCACCAGGATCCGGGAAAACGACGCTTGCCCGTATTATTGCCCGAACGCTCAAGCGGACATTTTTTGAATTTTCCGCCGTGAATACCAAAATCACGGATATCGAAAAAGTGATTGATCAGAAGCCGCTTATATTTTTGGATGAAATTCACCGTTTTAATAAGGCCCAGCAGGATAAACTGCTCCCCCATGTTGAGAAAGGTAATTTGCTTTTGATCGGCGCGACGACCGAGAATCCGTCGTTTGAGGTTATTTCACCTCTTCTTTCGCGAAGCCGCGTGTTGGTATTAAAACAGCTCGATGAAAAAGAACTCAATGGAATAACCGACGTCGGGTTGAAATATATAAAAAAGACTATGGATCCGAAAGCGCGTGCGTTTTTGTTGGAAGTGGCCAATGGGGATGCCCGTGCGCTTCTTACAGTTTTAGAAATCGCGGCGACGATATCGAAAAAGAACATGCTGACGGTTGCAGATATTGAGGAGGCGGCACAAAAGAAGCTTTTACAATACGACCGGCTCGGCGAAGAGCACTACAATACCATTTCTGCATTTATCAAAAGTATGCGCGCAAGCGATGTCGATAGCGCACTCTACTATCTGGCGCGTATGATTGCTGCCGGCGAGGATCCGCTGTTTATCGCGCGTCGCATGGTGGTATTTGCGTCTGAAGATATCGGCGTCGCCCAGCCCACGGCATTAGTCGTCGCCAATACCGTTTTTGATGCGTGCAACAAAATCGGCTACCCTGAATGTCAGGAAAATTTGGCGCATGGTGTCGTCTATCTAGCGCTCGCCAAAAAGGATCGGAGCGCGTATGACGCGTACTTCCGCGCGCTTGACGACGTGAAAAAATACGGGAACTTACCGATACCCCTCCTCATCCGTAACGCGCCAACCAAGCTCATGAAGGACCTCGACTACGGCAAAGGATACCATGCGTATGGACACGACAGTTTGCTGCCGGACAAATTAAAAGGAAAAACATACTTTATTTCCAAAGATGAGAAGTGACATGGGCCGTAGTATGATAAAATCGGCGTGGCAGTCGTAGAAGTTGACTGGATATCGAAATCATGAAATTAGAAATTTCGGCGGGTGGCATCGTGGTCCGTAAGACTACTCACGGGTGGGAAGTACTCCTCATTCAGGATATGAATGACGCCCTGACGTTTCCCAAAGGACATCTGGAAAAAGATGAAACGCATGAAATTGCCGCGGCGCGGGAGATTTGGGAAGAGGTGGGGCTCTCGCAGTTGAAACTCTTGCGTTCGTTACTTCCGGTCCGGTACACGTTCAAAAAAAACGGCGTGATCAAAAAAACGGTGCACTACTTTTTATTCGAATGTACAAAACCGCAAAAACTCGTGAATCAAACCGCTGAGGGTATTCATAACGCCGCGTGGATGCGTATTGATGAGGCGTTAAGCATCATTGGCTACCCGGAAACAAATAAACCGCTCCTGCAAAAAGTTCAAGCATACCTCTCGTAACTTTTATGGATATAGAACTTGCGCCGGATATTAAGCGACTTGTGAAGGAGCTCGTGCCGAGACTCCCGTTTGCGGGGTACGTGAACACGAAGTACATCGTCTGTATGCGCAGTCGAAAAGCGACGAGCCGCGCCCGCGCCCGGATCTGGAGCTTTCCCAAAATCTGGCAGATGGCGCTCCATTTGCCGCCCTATTACGTCATCGAGGTGCTTGCACACCACTTTGATCATCTCTCCGATGATGATAAGACGCGCGTCATCATCCACGAACTCATGCATATCCCGAAAAATTTTTCCGGGGCACTCGTCCCGCACCGCGGACGGTACGCGCGTATAGATCACCGGACGGTCGAAACGTTATTTAAACTCTATAAAGAATCGTTATGATTACTCTTTTACACGGCGAAAACATCGAAGCATCTCGTGCGGAATATAACCGGCTGAAAGACGCGATCTACGAGAAAGAGCTTCTCGACGGAAAAGTGCTTGATGAAACGAACCTCACGCAGGCCATCTCGTCTGGGTCGATGTTCGGAGGAGAAAAAACGGTGTTTATCGATAATTTGTTCGGTAAGCTCGGCCGGAAAACAACGCGTATTGAAAAATTGGCAACGATCATTCGGGAAAGCGTGACTCCCGTGGTTCTTTGGGAAGATAAAGAAGTCGGCATCACCGTGCTCAGGAGTTTGGGTAAGGCGGACGTAAAACTTTTTAAAATTCCGCAAAATATCTTTCAATTTCTTGACACACTAACGGCGGAGACATACAACCGAGTGAGTGAGCCGCCGGAATTAGTGTTATTTTTACTCTCCAAGCGAATTCGACAGTTGATCCAGATTCGTGATGAGGTGACCCCTGAGGGGCTACAGGGGTGGCAGGCGTCGAAGTTGACACGTCAGGCAAAATTATTTACCATGGATAGACTTCTCTTTATGTACAAAAAACTTCTTGACATGGAATTTTCCATAAAGAACGGAACGAGCCCGTTTATGCTTAAAGAACTCACGGAACAATTTCTTATCGATCTCTAACTATGGATCTTTCGATTTTTAAAGATTACGACGTCCGCGGAATCTATCCTACCCAGATAAACGGGGAGGTAGCCAAAGCGATCGCCTACGCTATCGTTCGAAAATTTGCGCCAAAATCAATTGCGATTTGCCGTGACATGCGTCTTTCAGGAACTGAACTTCGTGACAGTTTTGTCTCTGTATTTACCGATTTGGGAATCAATGTTTTTGATGCGGGCCTCGTCGGAACCGAAATGCAATATTATATTGCAGGGACGAAAGACTATGATCTTGTCCTGATGATTTCGGCCTCTCACAACCCTCCGGAATACAACGGCATCAAGCTCGTGAAAAAAGGACCGGTTGCAGTCACAAGCGATTCAGGTTTGTACGAAATTCGCGATCTTATAAACCGAGGACCACTGCCACCGGCAGCAATAAAAGGAAACGTTACCAACATCGATGTGATGGACGAATGGAAACAAAAAGTCCAATCGCTTATAGATATAACGACCTTAAAGCCTCTACAAGTAGTCGTTGATGCGGGAAACGGCATGGCGGGCAAACTTGTGCCAAAAGCGTTTGAGGGGTTACCATTCCACGTCACTGCACTCTTCATGGATTTAAATGGTGCTTTCCCCAATCACGTACCAAATCCGCTTATCGACGCCAATAATAAAACACTTATTGAAACCGTGCTAAAAGAGCATGCCGATGTAGGACTTACGTTCGACGGGGACGCAGACCGTATGTTTCTTATCGATGACACCGGTCGCATCGTACCCGGAACCATTACGACATCTATTCTCTCGCGATATATTTTAGCTCACCACCCGGGAGAACTTATTTTATACAACGCCATTTGCGGACGTATTGTACCTCAGACCATCGAGAAATATGGTGGAAAATCAAAACGAGTTCGTGTAGGACACAGCTATATAAAAACCTATATGCGCGAAACGGGTGCTTTTTTTGCGGGGGAGCACTCCGGTCATTATTACCTGCGCGATTACTTTAATGCAGAAAGTGGTGTAGCTGTTGCGCTTATGGTCCTTTCGCTTCTCTCGCAGGAAAGCAAAAAATTATCTGAATTTGTCGATGAATATAATATTTATCCGGCGAGCGGGGAGATAAATTTCATCGTTTCCGACATACCTGCCGCTGTGGCAGCAATCAAGACGGGATTCCCTGGTGCCTCATCAGTTGACGAACTCGACGGCATCAGCGTGTGGTATCCGACGTATTGGTTTAACGTCCGCGCTAGTAAAACCGAACCACTTCTCCGCCTAAACGTCGAAGCGGATACCAAACAAATTCTGGATATAAAAGTAAAAGAATTAGTAACAAAAATTGAAGAATTGGGAGGAAAACGAAAATGAACAACCTTGATGATATAGCGGCGATGAAAAAAGCGGATCCGATGGACGTGCTGGGCTCCACGGGGATGTTTCCGGACCAATGTGCTGCCGCGTGGGAGGAAAGCCAAAAGGTCGTGTTTCCGGCCGAGTATAAAAACGTAAAAAATATCGTCGTGTGCGGCATGGGAGGCAGCCGGTTTACGCCGAAGGCAATAGGATCGCTCTACCGGAAAAAAATTTCCGTCCCGTATGAAATCTGCGAAGATTATACTGTCCCGGGCTATGTGAATAGTGATTCTCTGGTCATTTTATCGTCGTATTCCGGCACCACGGAAGAAGTTGTATCCGCCGGTCAGGATGCCCTCAAAAAAGGTGCCAAACTCGCAGCAATTATGAGTAAAAAAATGGACGTACCCGGATATTACTTTGACCCGAAATTTAACCCCTGTGGCCAGCCCAGAATAGGCGGCGGATACCTCCTGATGGGTCATTTGGGCCTCCTCAAAGCCCTAGGAATGGTAGATGTCGCGGACACTGAGGTGAATACTGCTATTACGTTCGCACGGGAAACGGGCAAAAAATATTCGGCAGATATTCCTACGGCTCAAAACCCGGCAAAAAAGCTCGCGCTGCTTCTCAAGGATAAACATCCGTTTATCATCACCGCTGAGTTTCTCAAAGGATTCGGGAACGGATTTGCAAATCAGATAAACGAGACCGCCAAAAATATTTCCGATCCGCGGTATATATCCGAATTAAATCACCACATGCTGGAGGGCCTGCAATATCCGGCATCCCTCCATCAAAACGGCCTTTTTGTGTTTTTCTTATCACACTGTTATAGCGACGCCGTCAAAAAACGGTTTGAGATCACTCGCGACGTGGTGACCAAACAAAAACTGGCAACGCATGATATCGAATTGACCGGGCCGGATAAAATCTCGCAGGTCCTTGAAGCCTTTACGTTATCGGGATACGCTACCTATTATATGGCGATGCTTTCGGACGTCGATCCCGTCGCCATCCCGTGGGTAGATTACTTTAAAGCACAACTTGCCAAATAGGTTACAAAGTTTTCAACTCGTATATATTGTCAATACGATTTTCATATACCTTTTCTGCTCGTTTCACAAATCCTATGCCGGTATACAAATTTTGCACTCGGGCATTCCACGCCGCGATATTTGTTTGAATGCAGACAGAATACGTTCCCTTGGTTGCTAAGCACCTTTGGATAAGTCGGCGGGCAATTCCCTGGTGTTGATACGCACTGGCGACCGCAAGCCAATTTATATAGAGCGTATCTTTGGGATAAAGTTCATTTTGTTCTGCTTTGCGTACATAGCCGACAATCACCCCGCATACCTTTCCCGCATCGAGAGCAATAAAACTATGCTCCCACTTACCAAGAAGCGGTGTCCCGTTCTTTTCCTCAGCAAGAACATCTTTTGACGAATAATTTGTTTTAGGAATTTGTTGAATAAGCGTGGTAAGGGTATCCAGATATTTATTTGCCAGTTTTTTTGTTAAGGGTGTAATAGTGTATAGCCTCATTGCCAAATTATATCACTTGCGTATCAGCGCTAAATTCCCCATACTAGATCTATGCCTAAAAAATACGTTGTCTGGTTTAAGGACGTAGGGAAAGAGGACGTGGCGAGCGTGGGCGGCAAAGGTGCCAACCTTGGCGAGATGACGCAAGCCGGGTTCCCCGTCCCTCCGGGGTTTATCGTCACGGTACACGCGTATAGCGAATTTTTGGACCGCAGCGGCATCCGCACAAAAATCTCCCAAGCGCTGGAGGGCTTAGACGTCAACGACAGCAAAAAACTTGAACTCGTGGCACAAAAAGTGCAACACCTCATCACACACTCAGAATTTCCAAAAGATATAGCGCTAGAAATAATCGGCGCATATTTTAAGCTCGGCTCTGGCGGGCTCAAACACCCGGTTGTTGCCGTTCGCAGCAGCGCTACCGCCGAGGATTTGCCGGGCGCGTCGTTTGCCGGGCAACAGGAGACGTTTCTGAACGTGCAGGGAGAAGCAAACCTGATCGAAAAAGTTAAAGAGGCCTGGGCGTCACTCTTCACCGCACGCGCGATATTTTACCGAGCGACAAATCACTTCGACCACTTTAAAGTCGGGATAGCTATCCCCGTGCAGCGCATGGTGGAATCCGAAAAAAGCGGCATCATGTTTACGATCGACCCGGTGACCAACGATAAATCCAAAGTCGTCATTGAAGCGATATTCGGGCTCGGGGAAATGATCGTCCAGGGCGCAGTCACGCCGGATCATTATGAGGTGAACAAAAAATCCGGTGAGATCATCAAGAAAAATGTCCACGTGCAGGAGAAAGTCATGCAAAAAAAGGGATTATCCAACGAAATCATTGCTTTGTCCCCACGCGACGGCGGAAAGGTAAAGCTCTCGGACGGGGAAATTACGGCACTTGCGAAAATCGGCGAAAACCTGGAAAAACATTACTACTTCCCGCAGGACAGTGAATGGGCCATAGAAGGGGATCGTATATTTATCGTGCAGACCAGGCCGGTAACAACCACAGGGAATAAGGCACAGGGAACTGGGTACACGGACAATTCCAAAAAAGTTTTGCTCGGCAAAGGGGATCCGGCAAGTCCGGGTATGGCCAGCGGCCCGGTGAAAATACTTTTTTCCGCCAAAGAAATTAATAAAATATCCACCGGTGATGTGCTGATTGCTGAACAGACAAACCCGGATTATGTTCCGGCCATGCGACGGGCGGTCGCTATCGTCACCGAACGGGGCGGGCGAACGAGTCACGCGGCGATCGTATCACGGGAGCTTGGAATTCCGGCTGTGGTGGGCGCAAAAGATATCCGTAAAAAACTCAAAGACGGGCTGGTCATTACGGTAAATGGCAGTACCGGTGAAATATTTAAAGGAGCAGTACAAAACACAGGGTTTAAGGTTCAGGCTGCAGAAAAAAAAGAACATATCAAAACAGCAACGAAAGTGTACGTAAATTTGGCCGAGCCATCCCGCGCGGAAGCCATTTCCAAATATAACACGGACGGCGTGGGGCTCCTTCGCGCCGAGTTTATGATTGCAGATATCGGTACGCATCCGAAAAAGCTGATTGCTGAGCACAAAGAAAAAGTATTTATCGACCGGCTCGCTTCGGAGATTGAACTATTCTGTAAATCATTTTCGCCCCGGCCCGTGGTATATAGAACAACCGATTTTAAGACAAACGAATACCGCAATCTCAAGGGCGGCGCGGCCTACGAGCCCGAGGAACCCAATCCGATGCTCGGATTCCGTGGCGCGGCCCGCTACACGGCGGACACGAGGGTTTTTGATATGGAACTGGAAGCGATTAAACAGGTTCGTAATAAAATGGGTCACAAAAACCTCTGGATGATGATTCCATTTGTGCGGACGCCCAAAGAGCTTATGGACGTCAAAAAAATTATTGCGTCCCGCGACCTCACGCGTTCCAGCACGTTTAAGTTGTGGCTCATGTGCGAAATACCCACAAACGTCATCCGGATTGATGACTTTTTGGACGTCGGAATCGATGGCGTGTCAATCGGCAGCAATGACCTGACGATGCTCATGTTGGGTACGGACCGCGACAATAGCGAGGTTGCGCATGATTTTTCAGAGCTTGATCCCACGCTTCTGTGGGCGTTTGAACACGTTATTACTGCCTGCAACAAACGCGGTATCACGACCTCGATGTGTGGGCAGGCCCCGTCTGATTATCCGGATCTTGTCGATAAACTTGTGTCGTGGGGTATTACCAGTGTTTCGGTAAATCCAGATGCGGTAGATCACGTACGGGAAACGATTGTAAACGCAGAAAAACGATTCGTTTCACGAAAAAAATGAGTGATTCCAAAATATATTCCATCACAGCACGTGAAATACTCGATTCACGCGGGTCTCCAACGATCGAAACAACCGTGATTCTTTCGAGTGGGTTCCGTGGCACGGCAGGAGTGCCGTCCGGCGTTTCCACCGGTAAATATGAAGCGCTCGAGCTTCGAGACGGCGATCCAAAACGGTATGCGGGTATGGGAGTTCTCAAAGCCGTCGCGAACGTAAACGGAGAAATTCAAAATATGCTTCGTGGAACCGATGCAATGACGCAGGGAACACTCGATAAAATGCTTGTGGATCTCGATGGGACCCCAAATAAAAGTCGTCTCGGGGCCAACGCAATACTTTCCGTTTCTATGGCAGCAGCCATCGCGTCGGCGGCGGCACTGCGCATCCCGTTATACACCTATTTTGGACAGCTTTCGGGAGCCGTCAAACCTCCGTCACGGATACCATCACCTCTTTTCAATCTTATCGAAGGCGGCCGCCACGCCACAGGATCCATCGACTTTCAGGAATTTCATATGATTCCGGCAACAAATAAATCCTTTAGTACCGCGCTCCAGATGGGCGTTGAGCTCATGGGCGAAATTAAAAATGTGCTCGTATACCGGAATGCATCGCACGGAGTGGGTGATGAAGGAGGGTTCGCTCCAAATTTACTGACCAATGCGGAAGTTTTTGATATTTTTTCCGAGGCGGTGAAAGCGACAAACTATACTCTTGGAGTGGATGTGTTTTACGGCATAGACGTCGCCGCCTCGCAGCTGCATACGGACCGCGGGTATCAGATTAAAGATCGTGCGCAACCCTTTACGGCACAACAGTTTGTAGAATACTTTAAAAAACTGAAAGAATCATTTCCGTTTCTTTTCCTGGAAGATCCGCTCGGAGAGGATGACTGGGAGGGATGGAAAATTGCCATGAGAGAACTCGGTCACGACGTGCTGCTGGTCGGTGATGATCTCTTGGTCACAAATCCCGATCGACTTGCGCGTGCCGTGACGGAGCAGGCATGTTCCGCAATACTTCTTAAACCAAATCAAATCGGTACGCTTTCGGAATTTTTGGCCGTCGCATATTTGGCGAAACAAAAAAACGTTAAGACAATTCTTTCGCACAGAGGCGGTGAAACACTCGATAGTTATATTGCTGACCTGGCAGTTGCCTTACAGACAGATTACATAAAATTCGGCGCGCCGGCCCGAGGTGAACGGGTAGCAAAATACAATAGATTGTTACAAATAGAACAGGAAATAAACGCCGTCAAATCTCACTAGCACTGTATGACCAAACCATTTGTACTCATCATTTTGGACGGGTGGGGACTGGCGCCTGCCGGACCCGGGAACGCGATATCACTATCCCGCCTCTCTCACATTCCCAGACTTTGGAATAGCTATCCACATGCAGAGCTCGCGGCGTCGGGTTCGGCGGTCGGTCTCCCGCCCGGCGAAGACGGCAACACCGAAACCGGACACATGAATATTGGCGCCGGCCGCGTGGTATATCAGGATTTACCCCGCATCAATATGGCTATCTCCGACGGCTCATTTTTTGCCAATCCCGCATTTAATGGAGCAATTACCTATGCCACACAACACCACTCAAACTTGCATCTTATCGGACTTTTGAGCGATTCCGGCGTGCACGCTAGCCGTGAACATTTGTATGCGCTCCTGACGCTCATCAAAGAGCGGGGGCCGCAGGTGCCGGTCTATCTGCATCTTTTTACGGACGGCCGAGACTCGAGACCTACTGCGGGCAAACGATTTATGGCCGAGGTGGAAGCCAAATGTGCCGAATTGGGGGTAGGACACGTGGCGACCGTTATGGGCAGATATTATGGCATGGATCGCGATCGCAGGTGGGAACGCACTGAACGCGCGTATAAAGCTCTATCGGAGGGTTCAGAAAAAACTGCTGGGAGCGGTGTAACGGCAATCGAGAATGCCTACGCCGAAGGAAAGACTGATGAATTTATCGATCCTACCGTTATTCTAGACGAGCACGACACGCCCAGGCCTCGTCTTTCTAATCATGACGCCGTTATATTTTATAACTATCGCATTGACCGACCCCGGCAGCTGACACGCGCGTTCGTTATTCCAAATTTTGAAGATCAGCCGACCGGTGAGGCATTTGATCCGTATGCGGTTAAATATTTTCATAAACACTTAGTCGATCAGGATTCGCGCAGAAACCCATTTCAACGGGCTATCACGCTTCCCAATCTCTATTTTGTTACCATGACGGAATATGAACGGAACCTTCCGTGTATGGTGGCATTTCCTCCGCAAAAAATCCGGACGCCCCTCGGATCCGTATTTTCTCATATGAACCTCCGGCAGCTCCACGTGTCCGAAACCGAAAAGGAACGGTTTGTCACGTATTACTTTAACGGTCTTCGGGAAGAACCGTTCCCTGGAGAGGACCGTCTCATCGTGCCTTCTCCCAAAGTAGCCACCTATGATCTCGTACCCGAAATGGCCTCTGCAATTTTAACGGAGCGTCTCATTGACCGGTTAGCGCTGGAAATGTACTCATTCGTTGTCGTGAATATCGCAAACCCCGATATGGTGGCTCATACCGGAAACATAGCCGCGGCCATCCGCGCGTGCGAGTCAGCAGACGCATGCGTTGGCAAAATAGTGGACAAGGTGCTCGCCCTCGGCGGGTCTTGCGCGGTCACGGCAGATCATGGTAATGTAGAAGAAATGCTTGGTATTGATGGATCTATGGATACCGAACATTCTACCTATCCGGTACCGTTTATTATGATCGATGCTACCCTTGCCCAATATCCTCATGTGCTCCCCCAAGGGAAACTTGCAGATATCGCGACCACCATTCTTTCTTTTCTCAAATTACCAATTCCAGAAAACATGACCGGCACAAACTTGCTGGCCGGGGTACACACGTAAATGGACACTATAAACGTCGGTTCGTCACAAGCCAAAGGAGGCGCCATGAAAACAACTATTTCTGTCATAAAAGCGGACACAGGATCAGTGGGGGGACACAACAGACCGAGTGATGCCATGGTCGCCAAAGCTAAAGAGAGAGTAACTGAAGCAGTTACAAGCGGACTTTTATCCGACGGGAGAGTGACGTTTACGGGAGACGATATCGCGCTTCTTATGGTCCATTCTAAAGGCACAGACAATCCGGACGTACATAAATTTGCGTGGGATACATTTGTCGAAACAACCAAAATTGCCAAATCACAGGGACTCTACGGCGCCGGACAGGACCTCCTCAAAGATGCATTTTCAGGAAACGTCCGTGGCATGGGGCCGGGATCGGCAGAAATGGAAATCGAGGAACGACAGGCTGAACCGTTTATCCTATTTGCGGGAGATAAATGTGGGCCTGGTGTTTTTAACTATCCACTCTTTAGCTGTTTTGCCGATCCGTATCACAATGCTGGGCTACTTTTGGCTCCCGAGATGCGGGCCGGATTTACCTATACGATCATGGACGTAAACCATACCGAGCATGATAAAGTCATTACGCTCAAAGTGCCGGAGGATTATTACGATATTGCGACACTGCTTCGTGATCCCAACCGGTACATTGTGGAAAGTGTGGTCGAAAATGCCACAGGGCTTATCGCTGCGGTAGCATCCACAAGCAGGCTCCATAATATCGCCGGCAAGTATGTAGGAAAGGATGATCCGGTCGCACTTGTCCGGACGCAAAAACAGTTTCCATCAACCGGTGAAATACTTTCGCCATGGGCACTTGCACACTTTACGCTTGGCGATAACCGCGGAAGCCATCACGTCGCGGTCATGCCGGTAAAACAAAACACGATTATATCGTTTTTTGACGGGCCGACGATTATGTCTGCGGCCGGATACTGTGTACACGAAGGCAAACTTACGGAGGCGGTCGATTACTTTGACCAACCGTTCTGGGACGTCATTCGTGAAAAAGCCACGAATAAAACGCTCGATATGCGCGCACAGGGATTCTTTAACCCCGCCATGGGCCCGCAGGATGAAATGGAATATACGGGCGTTATGGAAAATCTGAAACGTCTAGACGAAAAATTCGTGAAACGTGACGACAAAACTGCCGCATGAGCGATACCGTTTATAAAGCGAGTGAAAAACATTTTTACGGGCCTCCCAACCTTGATGATTATGAGCTGACGAGGAAACAGTTCTCGTGGGCCGCGGCAAAAAAAGAACTCGACTGGTTTGACGGCAAGCTCAATGCGGCATATAACGCCGTTGATCGGCATACCCATACCTGGCGAAAAAATAAAGTTGCACTGTATTGGGAGGACGAAGCGTGCACGGAAAAAAAGTATACGTTTGAGGAGCTTTCGATTCTTTCCAACAAGGTCGGCAACATTCTCAAGGATTTTGATGTGCAGCGGGGAGACCGAGTATTTTTATTTTTACCAAGAATTCCAGAGCTCTATTTCTGCTTTCTCGGCATTCTAAAAATAGGAGCAATTGCCGGGACGCTTTTTTCCGCATTCCAGGAACAGGCGCTTGAGGATAGACTCGGAAATAGCGAGGCCGCAATTGTTATTACCACAAAAGAACTGTCTGGACGCATTCATAAAAGAAAACTTCCTCACCTCAAACATATTCTTATTGTCGATGAACCCTCATTTGCCAAAAGTATGCTCCATGCAAGCGCCGACCTACGTATTGCGCATATGGATCCGGATGAATATGCGTTTATGCTCTACACCTCCGGCACCACGGGGAAGCCCAAAGGCGTCATGCACGTCCACCGGGCAATACTCCAGGAGCACATGACCGCCAAATGGGTGTTGGATTTACGGGACGACGATACCTATTGGTGTACGGCCGACCCCGGCTGGGTGACCGGGATCGCGTACGAAATACTCGGCAGTTGGAGTAATGGAGTTGCCGCACTGGTCTACGCCGGAAGGTTTGATCCAAAACGGTGGTACCAACTTCTTGCAAAATACAAAATTTCCGTCTGGTATACCGCGCCGACTGCTATACGCATGCTCATGGCCGCCGGTACACCTCTGGTCCGCGAAAATGATTTGTCCGCCCTAAGGCATATGTGTTCGGTTGGCGAACCATTAAATCCCGAAGCGATCACATGGGGAATCAAAGCATTCGGTATGCCATTTCATGATACGTGGTGGCAGACGGAAACCGGTGCGATTTGTATCGCCAACTACCCGTGTATGGATATAAAAGTCGGCAGCATGGGAAAACCAATTCCTGGACTTGAAGCGGCAATAGTGGGTGATGATGGACATGAAGTCGCATCCGGGAAAGAGGGGAATATTGCCATGAAACCCAAATGGCCCAGCATGATGCACGCGATATGGCGGAGACCCAATAAATATAAAAGTTATTTTACCAACGGCTGGTATATCTCGGGAGATCACGGGTGGAAAGATACAGACGGCTACTTTTGGTTTATCGGACGAGCGGATGACGTCATTAAGACGGCGGGTGAGCGCGTGGGGCCGTTTGAAGTGGAATCCGCGCTTGTTTCACACCCTGCAGTCGTCGAGGCGGGCGTGATCGGTAAACCGGATGCCGTACGCGGCGAAATCATTAAAGCGTTCGTGGTGCTCACGACAGGTACAAAGCCATCGGAAACCCTCAAAAAAGAGTTGTCGGAATACGTGAAAAAACATCTGGCCGGCCACGCATACCCACGCGAGATCGAATTTATCGATAAACTTCCAAAAACCCGGTCGGGGAAAATTATGCGGCGAATCCTCAAAGCCAAAGAACTCGGCCTCCCCGTCGGCGACACGTCTACTCTTGAGGAATACTAAATTGTGATACTATACTCCTCATGTCAAAAATGCATGAAGGAGATACAGACAGTCATTTAGCGCTGTCGTTTATAAGTTTTTATTGTGAGCAACCAGGCCGATACTGGATATACCCAAAAGGTATCACACGGACTATCTACAAAGGAATGCTGCTTGATTATACAATACCGAAAGAAGTCACCAAGGCGCACAACAAACAATGCGGCTGCGATCAACCGGTAAAGGTAACGGTTAAATTTTGTACCTAACTACTGTGAATCAGCAGTACAAATTCACCTTGAGGATTTTTAAAATATTCGAGCGCTTCTGAAATTTTCCCCCTCCATACTTCTTCGTGTATTTTTGTCAGCTTACGGGCAACGACGATATCAATATCACCAAATTTTGCCTGAATATCTTTTAAATTCTGCAGCAGTTTGTGCGGCGCCGCATAAAATATCGCCGTGACGCCATGTTGTACACACTTAAAATTTTTAGGTGAAACAAACCCTAAAAAAATAAACTTATCTGTTGGCAAACCGGAACTAGTAAGAGCGGCAAGGATAGCCGACGGCCCGGGGATACTTTCAACTTTAATATTTCGCCCTATGCACTCCCGAACGAGACGGAATCCGGGATCCGAAATAAGCGGCGTCCCCGCATCCGACACCAGCGCGAGATTTTTTCCCTGCTCCAAAAATTCTATAACTTCCGGTATACGTTTATCTTCGATTTCTTCATAATACGGAAGCATTTTTGCCTGTATGTTGAGTTTGTGCAATAACAGCCCCGTGTGCCGCGTATCTTCACACAAAATAAGATCAACAGAAGATAGTGTTTTTACCGCACGGTATGTAATATCTTCAAGGTTTCCTATTGGGGTCGAAACAATATATAATATTCCCATGGTTGAACTACTAGGCTCTTGGATTATACACTTTATCTCTTCCCTCGGGTACTTCGGCGTATTCCTCCTTATGACGCTTGAAAGCGCGCTTATTCCTATTCCATCGGAAGTAACCATGCCGTTTGCAGGGTCGCTTGTGGCCTCTGGAGCATTTAATTTTTGGCTCGTCGTAATCGTGGGCACCCTGGGAAATCTGTTTGGTTCACTGCTTGCCTATTGGCTTGGCTGGTGGGGACAAGAAGCAGTCGTTCGCAAACTCATCGTAAATTACGGCAAATACTTATTTATTTCCGAGCATGAATACGATAGGTCCGAGCGTTGGTTCAAAAATCACGGAGAACTCATTGTGTTTGTCTCACGCGTACTTCCGGTACTGCGCACCTTTATATCTCTCCCTGCCGGCGTGTCAAAAATGAACCGAAAACGGTTTATTCTGTATACGACGGTCGGATGTTTTATATGGTCCGTAGTCCTCACCCAGATCGGAGTCGTACTGGGCAATAATTGGAATTCACTTGAGGTATATTTCCGGAAATTCGACCTGGTTATAGTCGGGATAGCTGCACTTGTGGTTATCTGGTTCCTCTGGAAAAAATTCGGCTGGTTCCGCCGCTAAACAAGGGTTAAATAATTACCGGTGGGTGATTGGTGTGTTTCTCCAAGTGTTTTATCCGTTCTTCGTGACCATCGAATAAGGGAATTAGGTTGTCCTAAATGTACGCAGCAATTCCTTGCAAAATTTCTTTTGTTTGTTCTGTAAGCTTCTCTTCAAGTTTTTTATCCATTCTGATATCCACTTCATCAAGAATCTCTTCTTTTTGAATTCGGAGAAGTAAAGCGATGGACTTTAAGTCTTGTTTTGTCAACATAATTCCAATATATATCAAACGAATTTCCGAATCAATCCGACACATTTGCCCTGGATTTTGACGTGTGTCGTGAATATCGGTGCCATCGCGGAGTTGGCGGGCATGAGCTTAATCCGGTCCTTTTCAAAATAAATACGTTTCAGCGTAGCGAAGCCGTTGGGAAGAAGCGCCACGACGATATCACCGTTTTTGGCGTCCTGTTGGTGCTGGATGACGACAAAATCCCCGTCCATAATGCCGTCATCGATCATGGACGTGCCTTTGACCTGCAAGAGATAGCTGGGTTTCTCTGCCGACACCATCGACGGGGCGACACTCATGTAAAAATTCGGATCTGTGTAGGGCTCCAGCGGGCTGCCAGCGGCGATAAACCCCAAAACCGGCAGATCGATAGCGCTTTTGCCAAGTGATGCCCTGGCATACTGCTCTACCACTTCAATACCCCGCGCCGTTCCGTCCAATTTACGCAAAAATCCTTTTTGGCGGAGTTTGTCTACGTGCTCATGCACGGTGGCCGGCGAACCCATCCCCAGGGCGTCGCCGATTTCCTTCAGCGTAGGAGAATAAGCATACCGCTGGATAAACTGTGTGATAAACTCAAGAAGCTGGCGTTCTCTGGCGTATAGTGTTGCTGGCATAGCTATACTATGCCGAAACAAACCCGAAGTGTCAAGATGTATAATATGATGTAAACTATATCAAATATGAATAAATTTACCTTAAAGTCCGAATATAAACCCACCGGAGACCAACCGGAGGCAATTGCTGCGATCCTCAAAAATATTGAGGCCAAAAAGAAGGAGCAGGTGCTCTTGGGTGTCACCGGCAGCGGCAAAACGTTTACGATGGCAAACGTCATCCAGCAAACGCAGCGCCCGACGCTGATTATTTCTCACAACAAGACACTCGCCGCCCAGTTGTATCAGGAATTTCGCGACTATTTTCCCGATAATGCCGTGTCCTATTTCGTCTCATACTACGACTATTATCAGCCGGAAGCGTATATTCCAACCACGAATACGTACATCGAAAAGGAAACGGAGATAAACGAGGAGATAGACAAATTGCGTCTTGCCGCGACCACGAATTTACTGACACGCAAAGACACAATTATCGTGGCGTCCGTATCGTGTATTTATAACATCGGATCACCCAAGGAGTACGGGAATTTTGTGCTCGAACTCAAACCAGGCATAAAACTTGCGCGCGAAAGCATTTTTGAACGGCTCGTGAGCCTCCAGTACGAACGCAACGATTACGGATTTCACCGAAGTACATTCCGCGTCCGGGGAGATGCGATCGATATATTTCCGGCGTATACCGACACGTCGATCCGCATCACGATGAACGACAAAGGGGTGAGTACGCTGGAAGAAATAGATCCGCTAACCGGCAAACGTATTGAGCTCTTGACCGGGACCATGATTTATCCCGCCAAACACTACATGACCAATCCCGCAACGTATAAATCCGTCTTTAAACAAATCGAGGCTGATACGGACGCACAGGTCGCCAAATTTAAATCCCAAAACAAACTAATCGAAGCGCAGCGTATCCGCGAAAAAGTCACCTACGACCTGGAGATGCTCGCCGAAATGGGATACGTCAACGGCATCGAAAATTATTCGCGGTACTTTGACGGGCGAAAGCCGGGTGAACCTCCGTTTAGTTTACTCGATTATTTTAAAGAGGCGGCGGGGGACGACTGGCTATTATTTATCGATGAATCGCACATGACAATTCCACAGATAAACGGCATGTACAACGGCGACCGCTCCCGCAAACAAACACTTATCGACTACGGATTCCGGCTGCCTGCAGCTCTTGATAACCGTCCCTTACGGTTTGACGAATTTCTCCGGCTCACCCCGCAAACTATTTACGTCTCTGCCACGCCTGCTCCCTGGGAGCTCGGCCGCGGTGACGTAGTCGAGCAGCTCGTGCGGCCCACGGGCCTATTAGATCCTACCGTCACGGTACGACCGGTGACGGGACAAATCGATGATCTCTATAATGAAATAGAAAAACGTGTCGCGCGACATGAGCGGGTACTCGTCACCACGCTGACGAAGCAAATGGCGGAAGATTTGGCGCAATTTTTGGAGGAAAAGGGAATCAAAGTCCACTATCTGCACGCCGACGTACTTACGCTTGAACGAAGTGATATCCTTGCCGACCTGCGCGGCGGGAAATACGATGTTATCGTGGGGGTAAACCTGCTACGCGAGGGCCTGGACCTGCCGGAAGTTTCACTGGTTGCGATCTTGGATGCGGACAAAGAAGGATTTTTACGGAGCCGGACGAGTCTCGTCCAAACGATGGGCCGCGCCGCCCGCCACGTATCCGGCGAAGTTATACTCTACGCCGATAAAATCACGGATTCCATGAAATTCGCTCTCGAAGAGGTGCGCCGCCGCCGTGAGGCGCAAATTGTCTATAACGAAAAGCACGGCATCACGCCACAAAGTATTCATAAAATAATCCGTAACCGTCTCGTGGAAAAGGAAAAAGAAATTATTGAGAGTATAGACACGGAATCTATGACCCCGCAGGATACACAAAAATATATCGGTACGCTCACCAAACAAATGCATGAAGCATCACACGACCTCGACTTCGAACTGGCCGCAAAACTACGAGATTTAATAGAATCGCTTAAGGAGTAGGAGGGGCATATTCTATAGTACGATACTCGTCATACCCATCCCATATTTTATTAATGGGGTGTTCTTTGTCAACTTTTATAATTTTCCTAAATCCAGGCAGCGGTAGCGGGAGCACTCGTTTACAAATCGACGCTTGTAACCATACTTCACCATCTGTAGGTCCGTCCCGAACAAAAATCACTGCGTTCGGATTTCCGGTTGGAAAATGCTCAACTCCTTCCTCCACGCCTATGCTTGAACCGTCTTCTTTAAATACTCTCGTCGCCATAAATATAACTGATAATTAGAATAATACTAATCGTGGTATAATGCAACAGCCCCGGACCCATCCGAGGGCACTTTTTGGATCCTATGGATAAATTAATTATCAGAGGGGCGCGGCAGCATAACCTTAAAAACGTAAACTTGGAGCTTCCGAAAAATAAGCTCATCGTGTTCACGGGTCTCTCTGGCTCGGGAAAAAGCTCGCTTGCCTTTGATACGATCTACGCGGAGGGACAACGCCGCTATGTGGAATCACTCTCGTCCTACGCTCGGCAATTTCTGGGCGTGATGGATAAACCGGACGTGGACAGTATCGAAGGGTTATCGCCGTCCATTTCCATTGATCAAAAATCCGCCTCCCATAATCCGCGGTCGACGGTCGGGACGGTTACCGAGATTTACGACTACATGCGTTTGCTTTTTGCCCGTGTGGGACATCCGCACTGTCCGTTCTGCGGCCGCGAGATCAGCAAGCAGTCCCCGCAGCAAATCGTGGAGCAAATATTGAAACTTGCGGCCACGCACGTTAAAGACAGCGCAAGCCGCCAGTATCGCTTCCTCATTCTTTCTCCCGTCGTCCGTGATCGAAAAGGTGAATTTTCCGGACTGTTTGAAAATCTACAGGCCAAAGGGTATCGTGAAGCGCGGGTGGACCACCACTTTATCCATTTATCGGATGATCTCGTCCTTATCAAAACCAATAAACATTCGGTCGACGTCGTCATGGACAAATTATCACTGGACCGACCGACGATCAAAGCAATTGAACATTATAAAACAGATCCGAAAGCTGCGGTTCTGTTTGCCACACTCCGCGGCCGAATCACGGACGCCGTAGAGCAGGCGCTCACCATCTCGGAGGGCTCAGTCATCGTCGCTGAAATAGGGGACACCGGTTTTACGATCCCCGACAAACCCAAAAAGGTGCATGACCACATGTATTCCGAAAAATTTTCTTGTCCTATCGATAACATTTCCATCCCGGAAATCGAACCGCGGAGTTTTTCGTTTAACTCACCGCACGGCGCATGCCCGACGTGCAGCGGTATCGGTACCATCCTGACTGTCGATCCGGATCTCGTTATGCGGCCCGAACTCTCGATCACCGAGGGCGGCATATTGCCGTTTGCCCGCATGTTTTTTCACGATACCTGGTTTTCGCGAGTCATCTCCACGGTCGCTGCTAAAAACGGTATTAATCCACAGTCGCCGCTAAAAGCACTCACCCCGAAACAGAAAGACATTCTTTTACACGGTACCGGAGATACCCTTTACCGGGTGGTCGGTCAAAACAGGTTTGGTGAAACAACTGCCATTGAGGAAACGTACACCGGAATCGTCGCCGAGCTCAAACGACGGTACCTGGAATCCGAGTCTGATTTTGTACGCGCCGAAATTGAAAAATATATGCGCGAAGAAATCTGCAGCGAGTGCGGCGGTAAACGGCTCAAAAAAGAGGCGCTCACCGTGACGATCGACACCTTTACGATTGCCGACGTCACAGCTCTATCCATTACGGACTGTCTGGAATGGATCGCGACACTTTTGGACAAAAATATTACACAAACAGAGCTCGCCATCGCCAGACCGATTGTGAAGGAAATTAAAGCACGGCTGACATTCTTACACGCAGTAGGACTGGATTACCTGACACTTGCCCGCGGCGCGACCACACTCTCCGGAGGCGAGGCCCAGCGCATCAGACTCGCCAGCCAAATCGGCTCCGGCCTTTCCGGCGTCTTGTACGTTCTGGACGAGCCGTCAATCGGACTGCACCAAAAAGATAACACGGCGCTTATCGCAACACTCAAAATGCTTCGTGATTTGGGCAACACCGTGATCGTCGTCGAGCATGACCGCGAAACGATGGAGGAAGCAGATCACATCGTCGACTTTGGCCCAGGAGCGGGCGAGCATGGCGGGGCAGTGGTCGCGCAGGGCAACATACAGACCATTATGACCACAAAAGGCTCTATCACCGGACAATTCTTAAGTGGCAAACGAAATATCTACAGACCGCAACAGACGAACTTGCCCATTGGCCGCACGGATAGCCTCAGAATTGAAGGAGCATCGCAAAACAACCTCAAAGACGTGAATGTTTCGTTTCCACTCGGCAAATTTATTTGCGTGACCGGTGTATCAGGGAGCGGAAAATCCACACTCGTTGTTGACACCTTTTACCGCGCGCTCTACGCCCACTTTAACCCGTTTGCCAAAGACAAACCCGGCGCACACAAACAGATACTCGGTCTTGAAAATATCGATAAAGTCATACTCATTGACCAGTCTCCGATCGGACGGACGCCGCGCAGCAACCCGGCCACATATACCGGTATATTTTCCATTATCCGTGACATTTTTGCGATGACGTCGGAGTCTCGCCAGCGCGGGTACAAAACCGGCAGATTTTCTTTTAACGTCAAAGGCGGTCGATGCGAAGCATGTGAAGGTGAGGGCCAAAAGAAAATTGAGATGCAGTTTTTATCGGATATTTATGTGACGTGCGAGGTGTGCCACGGCAAACGCTACAACGACGAAACGCTCGAAGTCCTCTATCACGGCAAGAATATCGCACAGGTTCTGGATATGACGGTAGAGGAAGCACTGGCTTTTTTTGCTCATTATCCGCACTTGCAGGAAAAGTTTCAGACGATTTTTGACGTCGGCCTGGGGTATATTCACCTCGGTCAACCGGCTCCGACGCTTTCGGGAGGAGAAGCCCAGCGCGTAAAGCTCGCAACCGAACTTTCACGCCGCGCCACCGGAAAAACCGTCTACGTGCTGGATGAACCCACCACCGGACTGCACTTTGCGGACCTCGAGAAACTCCTGCACGTCCTACACCGCTTGACCGAACTGGGCAATACCGTGGTCGTCATTGAACACAACCTGGATATGATCAAAAATTCGGATTGGATTATCGACCTGGGACCCGACGGGGGAGACCGTGGAGGGGAAATTATCGCCCAGGGCACACCGCGTGAGATATCCCGCGCAAAAGAATCGTATACAGGACAATTCCTGCGGAAACTATTACAATAAACGAATAATAGAATAACCTAATAATCTAATGAAGAAATTTTCTATTCCATTCGTTTATTCGCTTATTAGTTTATTCGTTTATTTTTTTATTCCGCCTTCACAAGCGGTCGCGGCGGGGGAATTTCAGGCGGATTACACTGTCCAGTACGCCATCGCGCCAACGGGCACGACGATCGTCACCCAAAACATTACGCTGACCAATAAACAGACGAACCTTTACCCACAAAAATATTCTATTCTCCTGGATACCACAAAAGTCAAAAACGTCATCGCCTACGGGGCGCACGAAATCATTGCGACAGACATATCCCAGCAAGACGGCAAAACGCAAATACTCCTCACGTTTACTGACAAAGTAGTGGGGCTAGGTAAACAGCTCGCATTCACACTCCGATTTGAAAATAACGATATCGCCCAGCAAAACGGAAATATTTGGGAGGTAAACATACCGGGCATAACACCGGACGCCGATATAGCCAGCTATAACGTAAGCCTTTCCGTCCCGCAATCGTTCGGTCCAAATGCGTATATGACGCCCCTGCCCGCATCGGGAAGTATTTGGACAAAAGAGCAAATGATGGCCGGCGGCATAAGTGCAGCATACGGAACGAGTCAATCCTTTGATGCCCACCTGTCGTACTATTTGGCGAATCCTACCGTAACATCTGCTCGTATGAGCGTGGCTTTGCCCCCAAACACTGCATATCAGACCGTGTACGTTGAATCTATTACACCAAAACCCGATACGGTCACCCGCGATACGGACGGCAACTGGCTGGCGGAGTACGTACTGTTACCGGAAACGAATATTTCCATCGAAACGGCCCTCCATATCGACGTCGGGCTTCGTCCCAAAGACACCTACACCGACCCCATGCCCGACATAGCGTCGTATACAGGGCCGTTGACATACTGGGAAACGCAAAATCCAAAAATTACCGCGCTCGCCGCAACCTATAAAACGCCACGAGCTATCTACGAATATGTGACGCACGCTCTTTCGTACGACTATAGCCGTGTGCAAAGCACGCCGGTCCGTAAAGGCGCAGTCCTGGCACTCGCCAGCCCCAAAAACTCCATCTGCATGGAATTTACAGATTTGTTTATCGCTGTTGCACGTGCGGCTGGCATACCAGCCCGGGAGGCGGTCGGCTATGCCTACACGACCAATAGCAAACTTCGCCCGCTTTCGCTTGTTGCCGACGTCCTTCACGCGTGGCCCGAATATTACGACGTCACCAAAAAAATCTGGGTCGCCGTCGATCCCACATGGGCAAATACGACCGGCGGAGTGAATTATTTTGATAAAATGGATTTCAACCATATCGTTTTTGCCATCCATGGAAAATCCAGCGATTATCCATATCCGGCAGGATTTTACCGGAAGGCAGGCAAAACGACCCGGGATGTAGCCATTACATTTGCTACGGCGCCCTTTACCACGCCGACTTCCAAATTATCGACCTCCGTCTCCTTTCCCGCACTTGTCACGGCTGGGATCACCGCGCGTGGACAGTTAACGGTGGAAAATACGACCGGCGTGGAAATCCCGTCTGCTGATATCACCATCCAGTCCACACCGGTCGATATTGCTCTTGCCACCACCGTGCCCAATATTCCGCCGTTTGCAAAAATAGTTATTCCGCTCAATATGACGGTTCCAAATTACTTTACCGGTGGGTCCGGACGGTTTATCGTGAACGTAAACGGTGCAAGCCAGGAAACGTCCTTTCGGGTTCAGCCCATCACCACGTACTTTATTATCCCGATACTTTCATTTGGTGGTATACTCATCATCCTGTCGGCCATGATGATCCACCAGCATATCCTATGGAAACGCCACAAGAAACATTAAAAAATCTGCCGCACACCCCCGGTATATATATCTATAAAAATCAAAATGGTGTTATTTTATATATCGGCAAAGCCAAAGACCTCAAAAAACGCGTGGCTCAGTACTTTAGCCGTGATGACGCGGTAGGGGAAAAGACGGATCGTCTCGTTTCGCAAATCTCACGCATAGAGACAATACAAACGGTAAGCGAACTCGACGCACTGCTTCTTGAAGCCGCGCTAATCAGGCAGCATCGACCGAAGTATAATGTGGTCCTTAAAGACGATAAAAGTCCGCTGTATATTCTCCTCACGCTTTCCGAACCACTTCCTCATGTCCTCACCATCCGGAAAAACGACCTGCCCGCGAAAATAAAGAGTCAGGATGCGTTGTTTGGTCCGTTTCAGTCGGCAGGTGTCGTCCGCAGCCTGCTGCGGGCGCTTCGGCATACGATTCCGTACTGCACGCAAAAACGTCGCACGGGAACCCCATGTTTTTACGCGCATATCGGACTGTGTGACCCGTGTCCGTCGGATAAACATACGGACGCAAAGGTATATCGAAAAAATATATTCCGGTTAAAAAATATTTTATCGGGTAAATCGAATACAGTACTCAAAGAATTGGAAAAGGATATGAATGCGTTCGCCAAAGAGAATAGGTTTGAGGAAGCGGCGTCTCTTCGAAACCATATCCGGAATCTCTACGGCATGCTTGCCAAGCGGTACGACCCGGTCGTCTATATGCGCCTGGGCGCGGCGGAAGATATCTATGCCACTGAGCTTGCCGCCCTCGAACATGTCCTTGGCATTCACCCGCTTACCCGCATTGAATGCTTCGATATTTCCAATACCAGCGGGACGCACGCGACCGGCTCTATGGTCGTTTTGACCGATGGTAAAAAAGATACTGACGAATATCGAAGATTCCGCATCAGACGGAAAAATACACCCAACGATTTTGCAATGATGAAAGAAGTTATTACCCGTCGTTTTACACACAGCGAATGGCCAACGCCTACTCTCATCGTCGTTGATGGGGGAAAAGGGCAACTGACCGCAGTCAAAGAAGTAATATCTGGTATTCCGGTTATCGGGTTGGCAAAACGATTTGAAGAAATTATTGTCCCGCTACCGGGAAACACGTGGAAAGTACTACGCCTGGATCTCACGAGTCCCGCTCTCCACGTCCTTGAACGTATCCGCGACGAAGCCCACCGTTTTGCCATCACCTACCACCGTTTGCTCAGAAAGAAAGCATTTGGTACTATTGAAGCTGGATGAAGCATATTATACGGATCTTTTTATTTAACGTGTTTGCGCTGTGGCTTAGTAGTCAAATTCTTCCCACCATCACGGCTCCTGGCGGCGTGGGCACTATTTTATTTGCGGGATTTATCCTTTCCATTCTCATGCTGATCGTGCAGCCTGTTTTAAAAATACTTTTCATTCCCATCAATATCCTCACATTCGGCCTGTTATCCTGGCTTATCAATGTCATCGTCATCTATCTTCTGACCATTTTTGTCCCGGAGCTTAAAGTGGTCCCATGGATTTTTCCGGGGGGCGCGTTTGCGGGTTTTGTCATTCCGGCGATTCACTTTTCGTATTACACGGCCCTTATCGCCTCCAGTCTCCTTATCACCATCATTACCGATGTGTTACACTACGTGAGCGAATGAACAAAATTGAACCCAAAAATATTGTAGTCATCGGCGGAGGTACGGGGACATTTGTCGTACTCAAAGGACTCAAACACACACCACACCACTTATCTGCAATTGTGGCCATGAGCGACTCCGGCGGATCCAACAAGCGCATCCGTGATGAGTTTGGACTTTTACCGACATCGGACATCCGCCAGTGCCTCGTTGCTTTATCCAACGAAAACGGTGAGGCGGGGTTACTGCGAAAACTGTTTATGTACCGATTTGAAAAAGGGGAGGGAATATCCGGCATGACGTTCGGCAATTTATTTATGGCCGCGCTCGCCGATATTCTTGGCTCCCAGGCCGAAGCTATTCGTCAGACGGCGAGCGTCCTTCGAATCCACGGACAAGTCATACCGGTAACCTTGTCCGACACCAATCTGTTTGCGGAATATGAAAACGGCGAAGTTCTTTCCGAAGAGCACCTCATCGATGAACCACCACACGACGGCACGGTAAAAATTACCAACGTGTACCTTAAGCCTGCGGCGACGGCCAACCCCGAAGCAGTCGCAGCCATACACGCGGCGGATCTTATTGTCATTGGGCCCGGAGATTTATACACAAGCCTCGTCCCGAATCTGCTTGTGGATGGGATTTCCGACGCCATCAGTGCATCCCGCGGAAAAAAGGTCTACGTCCTGAACCTCATGACAAAATTTGGACAAACGCACAATTTTGCGGCTTCGGACCACCTGCGTGTTATAAAGGAGTTTGTGGGAAATCATATTGATGCCGTCATCGTAAATTCGGCGCCGCTCCCGCAGGCAGCGCTTGATGTGTATGCAAAGTACCACGAAGCGCCGGTTGTCGATAATCTCGAACTCACCAAAGGCACGCAGATACTCCGGGAGGATATTGCCGGTCGTCGAATCACCACAAAATCAAAAAGCGATGCGCTGGTCCGAAGTCTTATCCGTCACGACAGCGCAAAACTCGCCCGCGTACTCATGTCTCTTTTATAAGGAAAGGATGGTATGAAAACAACACTTTTAGTCGTCCATATGCTCGTCACTATTATCCTCATACTTCTTATACTTCTGCAAAATAGCAAAGGAGGCTTAAGTAGCGGAATCGGTGAAGCGGCGATGTACCGAAGCCGCAGGGGAGCGGAAAAAATCATATTTTACGGTACGATTACCTTTGGCGCGTTATTTTTACTAACATCGATTGTTAATCTTATCGTCCGCTAACGCACGTATGACTCTACTGCATCAAGGCCGCCTCCTCGTACTCATCGGCCGGGAGCTCGCCCAAAAATACACCAAGGCACTCGCGCTGGGATTTGTCAGCGGACTTCTGTTATCTCTCGCATTTTGGCGGGTACTACCCTTTATACAGGCTCAGTGGTTTACACAGGTTGCGCGTATCGCTATTGTTGGCGAGTTTACACCGGCGACGCTTCCTATCACCGTCCAGAAAGATATCAGCACAGGTCTCACGAATATAAATCCAGACGGCACCGTACTTCCTGGCCTGGCGACCAGCTGGACGGCAACCGATAGTGGAAAAACGTTTGTTTTTACCCTTCGAAACAATGCCCTATGGCATTCGGGGAAGGAAGTGACATCCGCAGACATTAACTACAACATTCGTGGGGTGACCTTTAGCCCCATCGACAAATTTACCATCCGTGCAACGCTCAAAGCTCCCTATAGTCCGTTTCCTGCCGTCGTTTCCAAGCCGCTCTTCCTTTCCGGGCTCGAAGGATGGGGACCGTACCGCGTGTCATCCATAAGATTAAACGGTGACAAAGTCACATCCATTCGTCTTACACCTGAATCGGCGCGTACGCCCGCACGAGAATATTACTTTTATAAAACGGAGAACGAGGCGATCATGGCATATAAACTCGGCGAGGTAAACACCATTGAAGATTTGAGTACGGCCGCGGATTTATCACACTGGGGTCATACGACAATCGACACGATGACCAAATACAACCGTATCGTCTCGCTCTATTTTAACCTTACCGTACCGATCTTAACGGATCGGTCTGTCCGACAAGCACTCGCATACGGGGCACCCATCCGCGCAGATGTAGAACACGCGAGTTCTCCGATTGCCAAAACGTCCTGGGCGTTCTCGACCAAAGTGAAACAGTACGGATTTGATATGTCGGCGGCTCAAAAATTACTCGGGAACACAAAAGAATCCTCCGAGAGCGCAAAACTCACGATATCAACATTTGCGCCGTATTTGGAGGACGCCACCGCAATCGCGGCAAGCTGGACGACGCTGGGTGTGCCGACCACCGTCCGTGTCGTCAGCACGGTGCCTCCCGATTACCAGGTGCTCCTGTCCGCACAGGATGTGTCCCCCGACCCGGACCAGTATCCGTTTTGGCACAGCACGCAAAAAGACACCAATATTACGGGCTACGCAAATGTCAAAATCGATAAGCTTCTTGAAGACGGCCGCCAAGAACTGGACATGAATAAACGGAAAACTATTTATGCAGATTTTCAGCGGTATCTCACCGAAGACGCACCTGCCGTTTTTCTCTACTACGCCAAATCCTACACGATCTCGCGCAACTGATTACTCGTAATGCAGCGCATCGATAGGCGAAAGCTTACTCGCGCGGTAGGCAGGATAACTCCCAAATACGATACCGATGATGACGGACACCGAGACCGACGCCACCACAGGGATAATCGGCAGTCCAAACGGGACGTGCGCCAACTGAGCGATCACGTATCCGATACCGATCCCGAGCGTGATGCCGATCAGGCCTCCTGTCACGGTGAGTATGACCGATTCGATGAGAAACTGGGTAAGGATGTCCCGCCGCGTCGCCCCGATGGCTTTCAGAAGTCCGATTTCTTTGGTGCGCTCCGTCACGGTAACCAGCATAATGTTCATAATGCCGATGCCGCCGACCAAAAGTGATATACCTGCAATACCAGAAAGAACGAGTGTCAATATCCCCAGGACGTTATTTATCGTCGAGAGGATGTCGCGGGAATTGGTGGCAACAAAGTTGTCTTTCACCGATTGGTCCGTAATCGAGTGGCGTTGGAATATAAGTGCCTTTGCCTCCGCTTCCGTCTGATCCAAAAAGCGTGCGTCTTTTACTTTTACATTTACTGCCTGCACATAATCGACGCCGAAGAGTGTACGCATCGCGGTCGTCAGCGGAATGTAAATTGATCCGTCGAGTTGGCTGTTTTTTGAGACGGTGACGCCGACAACACGGAACGGTTTTGTACCGACTTCGATACTTTTGCCGATGGGGTCGGCCCCTTCACCAAACAGGTCCTTCGAAACGGTGGGCCCCAGAACCGCGACCCGCGATATATTTGCCTCATCATCATCTCCTAGAAAATTCCCCTTGTCCATCTCCATACTCAAAATATCCTGAATCGACGGCGTGATGCCCAGGACAAATACGGATTTATTTTGTCCGTTGGCGCTCACCGTTTCACTCCCCGCAAACCTGGCGCCAACCTCGGAAATATTTGATAATTCCCCAGGGTCGCCGAGCGCTTTGACATCGGACATCGTCAGATTTATGACGCCGGTGGATGCAAAAATCAGTAAATCGCTGCCAAGCATGGAAAACTGACCATTTATATAGTCGGTAGCCCCCTGGGAAATGATGAGGATGAGGATGACCGCCATGATTCCGATAATGATCCCGAGCATCGTGAGGGCGGTACGCAAAAGACTGCTTCTGAGAGCTGTGATGGCGGTTTTAAATAGTTCGGCAAAATTCATGTGTTTTTTTCGTCGGAAATAATTTGCCCGTCCTTAATATGGATGGTACGCCTGGCATAATCCGCGATGTCTTTTTCATGCGTAATGACGATAATAGTCCGACCCTGCCGGTTGAGTTCCCGGAAAAACTCCATGATCTCATGCGAGGTGACGCTGTCGAGGTTTCCGGTCGGCTCGTCCGCCAGGATGATTGCAGGATTCATGACGAGGGCGCGTGCTATGGCGACACGCTGAATCTGGCCGCCGGAAATATTATTGGATAAATTTTCCGCTTTGTCCTCTATGTGCACCAGCTTGAGCGCCTCCATTACGCGTTTCTTGCGCTCTACCTCTCCGATATTTGCGTAGAGCATCGGTCGCTCGACATTTTTAAATACGGTCGTACGCGGCAGCAGATTAAATGATTGAAAGACAAATCCGATTTCTTGATTGCGAATGCGGGCAAGTTGATCCTCGCTGTATTTGCTGATATCGGTTTTTTTCAGTGTATACATACCCGTCGTTGGGGTGTCCAGAGCTCCCATGATATGCATCGTGGTCGATTTTCCCGATCCGGAAGGTCCCATGATCGCGACAAATTCTCCCTGCGTGATTGTGAACGATATCCCTTTGAGCGCCTGATACAGGGTGTCACCGGTTTTATAACTCTTGGTGATGTTTTTGAAAATAATAAGCGGTTCGTGTTTCATGGCTACGCCCCCCCTTATTTCCCGGCGGAAGTCGGGGCGGGTGTCGGGGCCGGACCACCCAGGATAACCTGCTGGCCCTCCGTGGCGCCCGAAATAAGTTCCGTGTGGTCTATGCCTTTTATACCGGTCGTGACTTTTGTGTAGATGGGCTTACCCTTTTTATCAAGAATCTGGATCGCTTTGACGCCCTGATACGGACGGATCGCACCGTTAACGACGATGAGGACGTTTTCGTGCTTTTTGGTATCGATCGATAAATTTGCCGTCATACCGGGCTTGATATAATCTGTTCCGTCCTCAACCGACGCAAATATCGTGTAGTTTACGACTCCGGCTACATTTGTACCAAACTCATCGGCCTGGATGATTTTACCCGAAAATGTTTTATCAAGTATCGCATCAAACGTGATGGTCACGGTGTCACCGACGTTAATTTTATTTATATCAACTTCATTCACCGTCGCTTTCACCGTCAGGGTGCTGCCCGTGGACAGGATAAGGACCGGTAAAGGCGCCACTTGACCCGCTATTGGCGTTGCGGTAACGAGCGATCCTACGACGCCGTCCAGATTGTGTACGGTGCCGGATACCGGTGCAACCACCGTGGTATCCTGTGTCGCCTGATACGTCAGATACGTACTACTCGCTGCCGCCTGCGCACTGGCTATCACGCTTTGCTGATTTTTATAGTTTGCTTCTGTCGAGAGCCAGTTATCCTGCGCGATGGTAAACGGGGTAAGTACCCGGTTCCCGGTATTCGGACTGCTGTCCGGGTTTTGATACGTCGAATTTTCGGCGATATCCGTATAGACTTTCCACGCATTGTACATAGCGGCTTGCAGACTGAAAAGCCCAGCGTTTGCCGCATCCAGCTGACTTTTTGCCGCCGCATACGACGCGTAGGCCGTCTGTTTCTGCTGAGGCGTGGCTGTACTGGTCACCCGAAAAAGTTTTTGACCAGCGGAAACGCTTGCTCCGTTTTGAACATAGAGTTCCGAGAGAAGTCCTGTGGATGGAGAGGGGATATCATATTGTCCGGATACAGCCACGTTCCCGGTTTCCGTCACGATTTCAGTGATTGTGCCGCGGGTCACGCGATCAAACGTATAGTGAGGCGTCTTTCCCTGAATAATTTTAAACGTGATGCCGCAAACCAGAAAAACCAGGACGATCCCTAATACTTTCCGTTTCCACGAAAGCGCTTTCAACCAGGGAACTATACTCAGTATTTTTTTCTTCATAAGGTTTCTGTAATTTTTTTCAGTATTGCCACCAAGGCCGTCATTTCCTCATCGCTTATTGAGCCGAATTTACGTCCGACATGCGATTGTATCTGTTTGAGAACGAAAGTCAGTTTGTGACGGCCTTTTGCCGTGATTGCGATGACCAGCTCCCGTTCATCCACACTCTGCTCGCGCCGCACCAGGCCTGAACCCAACAGCGCCTGCACCTTTTCAGACATCGCCGACGGCTTCATGCTCACAAGCACGCCTAAATGCGATACAGACATCGCCTCACGTTTAAGCGCGCGAAGAATAACCGCTGTTAACATCGTATCACTATTTTTTTCTTTTGCTAAGCTACGGAATTTACGTCCAATACTGTAGAGTTCAAAAAGTATATCCGTCCGGTTAAGTGCCATACGTATATTGTACGGTAACCGTAACAAATTGTCAAACCTGACTGGGGATGGTTACAACTGAGTGGCGCGCAGTAATATTCCATTCGCGCACATTTTGAAGTTCTTTCAACTGAGCAACAAGGCTTATGACTCTTTTGAGAGTTGCATAAAGCAATACATTAAAAATGGTATACCATATAAACCACATTTTGTGCTTACGGACCTTCCGGTCGGCAAGAATATATGAAACTACTATTTGCATTGGGGTGACAAGTTGCGTAAATACCGTTATGGCGACAAACACTGGTATAAACCAATTTAAATGGTTTATGCCTCGATATTTCCATACCCAATATGCCAAAAGCGGCGGAATCTGTAATGAAATCCACGGATATATCTCTCTCCATCCGAGCAAATACGAAAGACCAATTTTTTGACGAAGTGTAAGTTTTTTGGAACGAAGCCCTTGTCCCATATATCGAAGAGTCACCTGAAACCATCCTTGGGCCCAACGTACACGCTGATTCCACAAAGAGGTGAGCGATACCGGAGCAAGCTCTCGTGAAATAAGTCGCGGATCATTGGCAATGGTATGCCCTGCAAGCAGAGATCGAACGGATGCATCGATATCTTCAGTCAACATATCGCTGTTCATGCCAATCCCCCGAAGAATATCCGTTTTCCAATAGCCATTTGACCCCCCGAATATGCCGTACCCATGTAACACGCTGCGACCGGGATGACTGACCGCGTATATCCCTTCAAATTCTACCGCTATAGCGCGGGTAAGCAAAGAGTGCCCGCCGTTTCTGACGACACAATGCCCCTGAACAACATCATATCCGCGGGCTAGCCATTTCCAAGCACGTCTAAAGCTATTTCTATCAGGAAGATGATCCGCGTCAAATATGCCCACAAACTCGCCCGTAACACGGGACAGGGCGGCGTTTATGTTTTGCGCCTTGGATGTGCTCGTTGGGACTTGAAAAAGGACAAGTCGCGCATCACGCTTGGCTATCGACTGCAATTTCTTTTCTACAGCAAGAACGCGCGGAGTATTGTATGCAAGTATAATTTGTAGCGATCCCGGGTAGTTCATGCTCAGCATGGCTTCAACAGTTTCGACTATGGTATAAATTTCATTGGGCAGGTATGCAGTAATAATTGCACTGGCCGCCGGATATAATTTGATAGTTTTTCTAAAATTTCTTACATGAAGAGATGCCCACATTTCTAGACACAAGGCGCATGCCGTTACAAAAAGCGAAAGAACGACGACTATATATACCCCTGGAGTTACGTCAATACCCCCGAGAGAGAGAAGCACGTATACAAGAAAAGGTACACCCCACGCGAGAGCATACAGAAACAAAACATGAACTAGTATCGAGGTAATATTTTTCATCCGGTCGCGTAAATAGACATCCTATAGTATCATACTATGCTACCACGTGTCTAGCTGGGGCACTGTTACAGAAGGGTTCGGGGACAAATCGGCTGCGGGGCTAGGATTCGAACCTAGAGTCGCACAGATCCAAAGTCTGGCGTGTTACCGTTACACCACCCCGCAATAGCTTCATTTTACCACGTTGACCCGCGTGTTTCATACATGCATAATAAATTGATGGATACGCTAGGCACTATTGTAAAGCACGACTGGCGCAGCTTTGTCGAAGATATAAGCAAACATTTTATCTATACGCTGTTTATCGTCATTACTACTTCCTGCATCACACTTGCGGTCCTATTTAAAGCATTTGGGACGTATATACACGTCGGCCCGGCAAATACCACGACCACATCATCCGCCGCTCAAAAAATTCTTACGATGGCGACGCCACAAAATTCTGATCTCTACACGGAACGGGGAAGCCCCTACGACAACCGCACCTTTAACGAACAGACCGCAAACGTCGTGTTTCACGGCTCGCGCGACCAGAAAAAGATCGCCCTCACCTTTGACGCTGAGATGACGGAAAGCATGAGAGCAAGTTACGTCGCAGGCATCGTCAAAAGTTCGTACGACAAACGAATTGTTGACACGCTCATATCCACAAACACAAAAGCGACGTTTTTCCTGACCGGCATGTGGATAGAACTCTATCCGGACGTGACGAGTCAACTTTCCCAGAACCCACTCTTTGAACTCGGGAGCCACTCGTACACGGACAGCTCGTACGGCGGATACTGCTACGGACTGACCCAACTTCCAAATACCCTCAAAATAGAAGATATCGGCGCGACGGAAAAATTACTCCGCGAACATGGACACATCGATAATAAATTATTCCGGTTTCCGGGCGGATGTTATACACCGGACGATGTAAAGTTGGTAAAAGAAGCAAATGACACCGTTGTCCACTGGGATGTGGTGGCTGCCGACGGGTTTAATAATAATACGACCCAGATTGTTGCAAACGTGGTGAATAACGCCCAAAACGGTTCAATCATCGTCCTGCATATGAATGGCGCCCCGACTGCCCCCAAAACGGCAGAGGCCATCCCGGAAATCATCCGACAGCTGCGTGCAAAAGGCTAGGAGTTTGTCAAAGTGAATGAACTTCTGGGACTGCCCTCGGAAACCCGGTCAAACTAAACAATATCTCCCTCAAGCGCCACGCCTCATTTTTTGATAAAATACAATAACAGGACGATTAGTTCCCGTCGTCGAGCTTCGCACGACAGACGGGCTCGCCGGTATTGCGAAGCTATACGGCGAGCAGCTGGTTATATGTTTTATTACACATATGTGCTAAAAAGTTCTAAAGATGGTCGATTATATGTAGGGTCGTCGTCAAATCTGAAACAGAGAATTAAACAACATAATTCCGGAGAAGTTGAAGCTACAAAAAATAGAAAGCCAATGATATTAATATATTACGAAGCGTGTGTCTCAAAAAAGAAAGCATTACAACGAGAATTGTACTTTAAAACAGGATTTGGCAGAGGGTATTTAAAAACAAGAATATAGAGGACGATTAGCTCAGCTGGTTAGAGCGTCTCATTTACACTGAGAAGGCCGGGGGTCCGAGTCCCTCATCGTCCACAGGGCAATAGTTTGGTATAATAAAAAATCTGCCGGGATGGCCGAGTAGTTAAGCGAAGCGGTATCCCGAGTGGTACGAGGGACAAGGCGCAAGCGACTGCTGCGCGAAGATGACTCGATTAACAAATAAATAGTTGAATGCAGTAAATTTGCCAGGATGGCCGAGGTAGTCAAGGCGCTTGTCTGAAGAACAAGTTATCTGGGTGCAACTCCTAGTCCTGGCACTCGTTTGCGGCGTTAGTTCACCGGTAGAATGTCTCCTTGCCAAGGAGAAGGTAACGGGTTCAATTCCCGTACGCCGCTCAAATAAGGAAAATTATATAAAGCAGACCTGCCTGCCGGCAGGCAGGCGTGGCGGAACACATGTTTTATGTTTACATTTTGAGAAATGTTGCAGTATAGAAATATTACGTTGGCTTAACCAACAATCTGAATAGGCGTTTACTACAACACGAAGAAGGAAAATCGCCCAGCACCAAATGGCGACTTCCATTACAATTAATACATGTAGAAATATGTTATTCGAGAGACGAAGCAAGAAAATTGGAAAAATATTTTAAATCAGGTTTTGGGAGAAAAATAGTTAAAGAGATCAATGCAGACGTGGCGGAATTGGTATACGCGTACGCTTGAGGTGCGTATCCCGTAAGGGGTGGAGGTTCAAGTCCTCTCGTCTGCACCATAGAGAACTTTTTACAAAGTTTCTCAGATTAGCTCGATCTGACGGGCTTTTTTCAGGGTCACGCCGGTTAGATTCGTCATTGGTCTTTTTTATACCCTCTTTTATCTTCAAAAATACAAACCGAGGCTGGTAGTCTAATTTCTGATCTAGTAAGATCGGGTTCACGCCGATTGCCTTAAAGATCACTTTTTTATCTATTGAACCGCCATTTTCAAACCGTTGTTTGGCTAGGAGAGCAAATTCAAATGCATCGCGGGCTACATCCGCCCAGTCAGAGCTGTTTGGATTAGACTTTGATAGTTGGCGGGCAATCTGCTCTTTTTCCATCATGAGCTCCCGTTTTCTATCGGCAAATTCTGAGTCTGAAAGCAGGCTTCCGTCATTATCCGGTGATATTTTGAGGGCTATAAGATTATCAATCCGTCTATTTACACCGTCCAAGGTGGTCTGGAGAGCTTCAGAGCTATTTTTATTAACCTCCTGACCTTTTTCTTTCGTTTCATCCAATGCTTCGTACGCCCAATCCACGAACTCCTTATCGATATCTTCAAACTGACCAAGTTCATTTGAGAATTGTCCTTCTAGTTTTGTGGTTGGCGTATACGGTTGACCACATTTAACTTCACCTTTATTAGTACAGCAATAATAGCCAAAAGTCTGCTGAGTACCGTTTTTGTATTTCTTCGTATGTTCCTGAGCTGTTATGCAATATTTGCATTCGCCGCACTGAATAATGCCGTTTAAGGCGAAGTCATGTTTTTGCAATCTTCCTTTTGATTTACCATCCAAGATGTCCTGCAGAAGATTAAATTCTGCATCAGTTAGCATTGCTTTATGCTGACCTTGATACATCTTTCCACAGTATATAAATCTTCCAGTGTAAAATGGATCACGTAGTAGCCTATGCATCCAGCTTTTTACAATTGGTTTACCGGACTTTGAACTTCTTATGCCCAATATTTTCGCTTCTCTAATCAACGATTCAACACTGTAATTACCCGTTAACGCAAGGTCGAAGAGTTTCCGCATTAATGGAAAATCTACAGGATGAATGGAAATATCCCGTAATCCTTGAGGTTTTTCGTGGTTATTTCTATAACCTGGTCTAGCTTTCCCTGGAAACACTCCTCGTTCTGCTTTAAGTTTTAATGCTTCGGTGACATTGACGCTTTTATTGTCATTTTCAAGTTTTGCCTGAGTACAAAGCAGGTTAAGCATAAATTTATCGCTCGGATTATTACGAAACGATTGGTAGGGAGTCACAACCTCAAGAAGCTTACCCTGATCCATAAGATAAATGATTCTTCCGGTATCAATAGTATTTCTTGAGAGTCGGGAAGGATTCAGAAGAACGATGACATTAACATCTCCGTCCTCAATCATTTGAACAAGTTTGCCAAAAATAGGCCTTCCTGGTATTTTGGCAGTTCTTTGTTCCTGCAATGGTTCTCCAACTAATTCAACCCCTCGTTGGCTAATGAGAGCTGTTAAGTTAGTAATCTGATCCGGCAATGATTGAATTTGTCGCTCATCGGATTCACTGCTTTTACGGCAATACATCATGTAGCGAGGAAGAGTTGGAGTTAAATTTCTGTCCTGTGTGTTATATCCCGCTAGTCGCATATTGCCTCCTTTCTGGTAAAGAAACTTGATTAGTATTCTGGGTCACAATTATATTTTTGGGCTTGGGGCGAATGAGAATTTCCATTAGATTTAAAAAATGTGTTGCCAATTCGGTTGTTTCCTCGTCAGTTAGAGTAATATTGTATTTATCCTTATAGAGCTTCTTAAACTTATCCAAATACTCTTTACTTATCATAGGTATGACTCTTAATCAAACTATAACTATAGTTACAGAATAGCAATTATAGTTGTAGTTGTCAAGCGCATTTTAAGGCTAAATTGTAACTATAGTTGCAGTTAAACGCAGCCCTTGTGATAAATGACGAATAAGCCTATAATATGTCATATGAGAACACCCGAGAATATTGATGGTTTCTACTTTCAGCAAGGTTATAACTATGCTGAAAGCACGCCTGATGGTTCAGTCAAACTGGGTGGTGGTTGCCAAGCATCTTCATTGTTAATTGCATTGAGATTATTCGAAGGAAATAAATATCTTACAATGGATAATATTTCCATGGCTGCAGACAGATTGGGGTTAGCTTTTCATGACAAAGAATATGCTACGAGAATTTCCTATGCTTCGATTCCGTTAATTGCTGCGTTTGCTTTGCCAAGAAGTGATGTTAGATTTAATCACACTATGACTACGGAGGAAATAAGTAAATTTCCTCCAACCACATTCTATGGGAATGAGGCAAATCGACTTTATGTTAATATGCCACGAATAAGCAATCTAACGTCACTGTTTGGGATATCTACCTCTGAGCAAGTAGCTGATATTAGAAAGAGTTTACGATCTGGAGGAATAGCAATACCATTAGTGCATCCAAATACCCTCTATTCAAGTGATGATCCGGAAACAGCCTCATTTCTTCATGTAGTGGTAGTATCTGAATACAACGATGCTACCGACTGCGTCAGAGTAATAGACCCGTCACCAGGGTTTAGTCATATGCCAGCCTTTAAAAGATTAAGAGGTGAAGGAAGATTAAAAATTCGAGCTAACACTATTCGAGATATCCAAAGTGTAAATCAGGTAGCAAGAAAATTTCATCCACTTAAGTCTATAGACTATTTTATACCAGTTAAAAAACTAGAAGAGTCGTTGCGCAGCGTATCGACAATTATTGAGCCGTCAAAAAATAACTAATATCAAATTACCAGTGATATACTACGATTATGAATATGATTCCAGATGAAAAAAGTCAAAGAGCATTCGGTAAAAACTTACGCACTGTAAGAGAGGATAAAAACCTCTCACAGGAAGAGGTGGCTACGCTGAGTAAGATTTCAACCACTCACTACGCAGGTATTGAACGAGGCGAAGAGAATCCTACCTTTTCAGTCATAGAAAGCATCTGTAAAGCCCTTAAGGTTAAATCCTCTCAAGTCTTGCCATTCTAAATTGATTACTCCAGGCTTATAGCGTAAAATCCGTCCATGCGTGAAAAATTAGAGTTTCGAGGCTTGGCGAATGCCTATAACCAAAGTTTTGCAAGTGAAAACGAAACTTATTGTGCATTCGATAAAACTACACCTCTACAGGGGGGGGCAGTTCTGTGGCAAGATCCATACTACACCAACTTACCTGAAGGAAAAAGCGCACTTAATCTACTAAAAACAATTGACCCGACCCCGGTAAACTAGACAAAGATTCCAGTACAATAGGAATCAAGAAAGGGGTCATATATGGCAGGAATTGCCCTCGAGGTCAAAACGGAGATTCTGGC
>Ga0315268_10000312_pt1 | contig 56397 bp, 71 predicted proteins | sample C1_top_MG_FD_204535 | JGI IMG/M metagenome (GOLD analysis project Ga0315268, IMG submission 204535) | Sediment microbial communities from Yellowstone Lake, YNP, Wyoming, USA - C1_top | ecosystem: Environmental > Aquatic > Freshwater > Lake > Sediment | place: USA: Wyoming | collected 2017-08-01 | reverse complement strand
ATGGACAGCCCGATGGGATTCGGGCGGCACGGGTAGCGCGTGGCAAATAGCCCGTGCAGCGCGTCGTCGAGGAACGGCTTGACCCGCAACGTATAGCCTGACGAGCAATGGAACACGTACAGCAAGATGACGTGCAAAAGGCCCTCGACATCTTGCAAGCCTTCGGCAAATTCAGGATACACCTCGACCTGGCCGATGGCCTGCGAGCGCGTCGGCTGAATGGGTGTCTGCTTTTTGTCGGTGAACGGCGAATGGATCACGCCGAGGGGACGCATGATGAATTCCAGTTGGCTTGGCATGAGCTTAAAAGTCTCCTGTGGCGTCGGAATTGGATGATACGTCCGTCGCCGTCTTGGCATTGTCTTCGGATGGACGGGTGCGACCGGCCAGCGCGCGGGCAAGAATGACCAGCAGGACCAGCGGCCAGATGTGCAACGCCAGCGGTCCGCCACACTCCGGGCAGGGCACAGCACTCGCCGCCAGCAATGCGCCAAACACGGCCCACCAATTGGGAGAGCGTTTTTGAGTTTCCTGGCGCGGGGACTGGGGGTCATCACTCATCACACACCTGCCGTCAGTTGACCCTGCGTTTTCTCTCGCGCCAACGTCAACAACCGCACGCCCTCGACCTGTTGGAACGTTGCGCCTTGGCCGACGGTGCGCATCACCGCTACCTCGTCCACGACGCGCGCGCCGGAGATGATGGTTGCGCCGTGCTCGAACAGCACGGGCGAAAGCGGCGTGCTCGGCCCCAGCACCATCACCAGCGCATCGGGACAACACAAGGCCAGCAATCCATCCAACGTGTGATTGATCAGCGCCGTGCCCGTGATCGCCACCACGTCGGCCTGCGGGATCAGGTCGGCGGCGGATTCGGCCGGGTACTCGCCTGCCGACGGGCGCTGCTCGATCACCCACAATTGCCCGACGGCCTGGCGCAATTTGGGGATGAAGGGAAAATGGCCCACCAGCGCGACGTTCTTGCTGTGTCCTCGCTCGGCCAACACTTCGCCAGCGTTGATCTCGACCGCGTTGCGTTCGTCCACGTCCAGCAACGAGTTGATCGCCGCGATGCCGAGGCTGGCTTCGAGCGGATTATCGGAGCGCGCGCACTCGGCCAATTCTCTCGCGCTCTTAAGGTGCAGACGGCCCACGTCACGCACTTGTTCGTGAGCGTGCGGCTTGTCGCCCGTGATTGTCGAGGCCAAGCCGCAGTGGCGGCTGCATACTACCGTCCAGTGCGCGCCCACCAGCACCGAACGCACGGCGACGTCATCGGGCAGGCGGACTAACAAATCATCCAGAAGGTTCATCATAGCTCCTTTAGCTTTTTCGGCGATTCAGCCAGCTTGACGCAAACAACACGGCCAGGGCAGCCGCCAACATACCCAGCCCGATCTCTACCTCGCGCCAGTTCATCGGTATCTCGGCGCTGCCATCCGGCATACGCGGCGTTTCCGGGTCGAAATAAGCGTACAGGCGATCCATGGCCGGGGTGGGCACGCGCGTCTGGCGCTTGAGGGCCATGAATTCGTCAGCCAGGTGTTTGATCTCGTCCTGGGCGGCGTCGGCGTGCTCGAACAGGGCCACCCGCACACGAGGATCCACCAGCAGCCGTTGCAAGCCCCAAACCATGATCGGTTCGGGAATCCAGCCGAACTGGCGGATTTTGCCTGGAACAATCGGAACGCCCAACGCCCGCAGCACGGCAAAACCCTCGCGGATGGCACGCACGGCCAGGACAATCGCATCGCGGGTGCGCGCCATCCGCAGATTGTCCTGCCCGGCGGCCCGCATGGCCGGCGCCAGCGAGGGCATCAGCAGGGCCACATGCGTCTTGAGCCAGGCGTCCATATCGGTGCGTAACTCGGCATCAAAGCCGTTCATGCTGGCCAGGGTGCGTCCCACCTGCTGCAGCCGAGGCGTGATGCGGCCATCCACTTCACCGATGGGGATCAGGACCTTTTTGCCTGGCTTGGCGCCCACCAGGTAATGAACCACATGCCCCCGGCGGTAGCCAGCCGCCATCGGAAAGCCTATCGTCACGCGCTTCGCCCCTAGAGCCTGAATTAGTTCCCCTGGCCCGGCGGCGTTGTTCATCAGGAACAAAACGTTGGGCGTGTGCCGATTAGCCGCCAGGGCGGGCAAAATCTCTAGAGCCCGATTCTTGCGCATGATGACAAGCACCAGGTCATAAGTGTCTTGCGGGTCGAGGCGCTCGATGATCCAGGGGCGCGCCACGGTCTCCTGGCCGGTCTGGGTGTCCACCAGGACGATGCCATGCTCCCGCAAATCCGCCAGCCGCTGCCCGCGCGCCAACAAAGAGACCTTGTGACCGGCCTCTTGAAGCCTAGCCGCGAACACGCTGCCCAACGGCCCGGCACCGTAAATGAGAATTTTCACATCAGGCCTCCTGAGCTGAGAGCAATCTTAGTTTTCATGTTTAGTCTTTTTCAGAGTTTCGCCTCTCGTGATATTTGCTAGAGATTGCATTACTAATGCCGCTCACCAAAAAGATGGGAGCCGATCCGAATGATATTTGCTCCCTCTTCAATGGCGATTCGATAACTATTGCTCATGCCCATCGAAAGATATCGCATGTTCACATTCGGCAAATTACTGGCAGAGAGACGCTCGAAAGATTCCCGTGTTGCCCGGTAATAGGGTCTGCTGTCCTCCGGATTGCCAAAACGCGGCCCCATGGTCATCAAGCCCTGCACGCGAAGATACTTTAAGGCGCTCATCTGCACTATAAGACGATCCACTTCATTTGGCAGTACCCCGGTTTTGGTTGCCTCTCTCCCGCTGTTGATTTCCACCAGGACTGACATCGTTTTCTGTCCAATTTCACAATACCGATCCAGGGCTTGCGCCAGACGCCATGAATCAACGGTTTCGATCATGTCAAAATGCTGTACAGCCATTTTGGCTTTGTTTTGCTGGAGATGGCCGATCATGTGCCAGGTCGCCCGACTGCCGATTGTTTGGATGATCGGTACTGCCTCCTGAACATAGTTGTATCCGATATGCGTCACACCCGCGCGAATGACTGCTTCAACCTCTTCGAGTGAACGGGTTTTGGCGGCGGCCAGTAACAGTACGTCCGATGGAATCGTTTTCAGGATTCTTTCAACGGATTCAGCGATGCCATTCGTTTGCAGAGTCATTTGGATCAGCCTTTCGAAATCACGATCAAAACAGCTACCAAAATACCTGCCGCCAACGGAACAAAGGAATACTTTTTGGTTTCCTTTTCAACAGCGGGAAGCAAATGAGTTGCGTCTACATAAATCAGCGCTCCAGCAGAAACCGCCAGTGAGTTATAAGAGCCAAGACTGTGGGTTCCTTTGTTGTTGGGATGATTCGATATGACGCTGCGCCGACAAGGGTCGGTACAGAGAGCGTCCGTATTGGTTGGTGAGGTTGTAAGCGCAAAAGGGAATGAGTTTACTAGAGGGGCTGACGGTGTGGATGCAGCAATCCCGCAGCCGCTCCAGGTCGAGCGTCCAAGCATCCTGGAACGCCATGCCAGAAATGCAGAAAGTGTGAGTTTCGGCGCGGGCCAGAAATTCATCCCACTCGCCGAGGCTTGGCTCGCCGGGGGGCCGCCGCTCGATCACGTTATCGGACAATGACCATTTCCTGGCGACAAACTGGCGCGCCTTTTCTGCGCCCTCTTTGGCTTCGGGCGGTTGGCAGCCACAGTTTTTTTCAGGCGTGTGTTTCGTTAGTGGGATAAGCTGGCTGTCGGGCATCAACACAAAATTCCCGTGGAACGAACACAGCGCGTTTTCGCAGCCGGGCGGACTGAAGCTTGTCCGCTTGGTCGCGCCTCCGGTCTGCACTTCGATAGCGCGAATGATTTCGGGGATTGTGATGCGGGCGGCGTCGTGCGGAGGCTGCGGGTAGCGGCCAAAATAACTGATCGGTTGAAAATGGACGCCGCGCACCGTTGGGGAATGGCGCACCCCGAATTCGATGATGCCACCGATGTCGTCCGCGTTGACGCCGGGCACGAGCGTCGGGACAAGCACAACGCCCACGTGTTGCTCGGCACAGCATTCGATGGCGGCTTGCTTTTGCGCAGCGAGTTGGCGTCCCCGCAATTTCTCATGAATGCAGTCGCAGATTCCATCGAACTGCAAAAACACCGTCGAAAGCCCCGCCTCTTTGAGCCGCTTGAGATAGTTCTCATCCCTGGACAGCCGCAATCCATTCGTGTTGACCTGAAAGAACGTGAAGCCCAAGGAGCGCCCCAACGCGATGATGTCGGGCAGGTCATCGCGCAGGCACGGTTCGCCGCCGGATAATTGGATATTGAAAGGGCCGCCCGCTTCCAGCAATCGCCGGTACCACCCTTCGATTTCGTGCAAGTCAGGATCGGGGCCTGGATGGTCGCCGGCATCGGCAAAGCAAACGGGGCAACGCAGGTCACACCGCTGCGTAACCTCGAACAGGACGTTACAAGAATGTTGGCGATGATCGGGGCACAGGCCGCAGTCGAACGGGCAGCCTCGATCAACGGTCGTGAAAGGATGGTCCGGGTAACTGGGGAGTTTGGGCCGCACCCACGACGCATACGCGGGCAGCCCGCGCTAGATCACTGTGGAAAAGTCGCCATGCTCAGGGCATGTTTTCTTGAGGTACACATCGTCCCCGCGCGCCACGCGCGTCGCGAGAATCCGGGTCAGACATTCGGGGCAGACGCTTTCAGTCTCGGACAAAACCTGCTCTTCACAGTAGCTCATCATTCCTCCCCAGTCAGGTCGAAACCATTTTCAACCAACAGCTCTTTGACTTTTTGAAAAACTCCCAGTACCAGTGTGGGGCAACGAGCGCCCATGTTCCGTCCATCCCCTTCCAGGATTTCCTCGCAGCGAATGTTACCATAAGCCTGGCTGTATTCGCTCTTGAACCACTTGACCAAGTCTTCCAGCATAAACATCAGGCGAGGATCATCTTCTTCATCAGGTGTCCCTTTGCCGGCATACACCCCCAGCAGGGCACGCACTGCCGGTCAGCGCACCAGAGTTCTCCCGTGAATCCGATTCCACCTGTCAAAGAGTATATGCATTTCGGATTACTTATCTCCTCGTGAGAACCCCCTCTTTGGGCGGACTCTTTGTCTACGATGTGCGGGCTAACTATGGTATGGAGTTGACCTCTTGAAGTTGAGCGTGTAGAGCCAGGAGTTACCCAATCGCCGCTCCAGGCGCAAGCCCGCTGCCTCGACGAGCCGTATAGTCTCACAAGCAAACAAATAATCCGGATCGAGAAACTCTTCGGTGATGGAAAGCACGCCGTCCGGCTTGAGCACGCGCCGCAGTTCGGCCAGCGCCCGCGCCCGGTCAGGGATTTCGGGCAGCACCGTGATCAGAAAGGCGCGATCCACGCTGGCGTCATCCAGCGGCAAGTGATAGGCGCTGGCAACATGAGTTTCGACGTTAGCCAGCCTGGCCTCTCGGACTCGCCGCTCCACCTGGGCAATCATTTCCGGCTGGATATCCACGACGACGAGTTGTCCTTCCGGCCCCGCGCGCTGGGCCGCATCCACCGTAAAGGTGCCTGGCCCAGGGCCGAGTTCCAATACGCGCTCGCCCGGGCAGATGCCCACCCGATCGAGGATCGGGTGCGTGTAGCGGCGGCGAATGGGGTTGTTTACCAACCAAGAAAATGACGCCGGGCAGGGCGAGGAGTGGCCCAGACGCGCCGCCAGCCGGGCCGCCAGCTTGAGCGCCACCAGCCAGAAGAACGCCAGCACCGCGGCCAGGAGGAAGATCGCCGCAAGCACAGTCACGATGATGTTCGTCGTCATGTGTTTCGATGTCCTCTCTCGGTCATCGTGTGCGGCCGAACCGGCTTACGCCGTCCCGCCGAACCTGAGATGAACCATGTATTGGATTTTCAGGAAATTGGAAAAGAAACCCAAAATCATCAGCCGGATTCCGATCCTCCGATCCTTGAAATAGAACATGGTCTTCACAAGCTTGAACCGCTTATCCCACGCAAGGAGATCCCGCACGTCCTTCAGCCCCCATTTGAGAAATGACTGCTCATCCCACCCAGCCCGCCGGACAACCATTTGATTGGCGGTTTTCACCCCCAAGGGAGAACATACGTCAAAAAGGATTTCGCATCCGGGGAATGTATCCGCCAGTTTCTTGAAGAAACCCTTAATTTCCTCTTCATCGAAATAGTAAAACACACCGGCAGCGATGAACAGGATCTTGGCGCTGGGTGTGATTTCCTTCAACCATCCGTCTTCCAGAAAGGATGCCGAAATGGTTTTCCGCCTGTCGTTTTCCTTGATGAACCTGCTTCGCAACTCGATGACATCCGGCAAGTCCAGGTCGTACCAAATCAGCCGACCGTTATCCATCCGGTCGAACGTGGTGTCCAATCCGCAGCCGAGGTTGACGATCGTCGCCGATGGGTGTTCCGCGAGAACGTCCGCCACCACCCGGTCCACGCACATGCTTCGCATGATCCAGCCCACACGGCTGAGGTCGGTGATGTTTCTCGCGATCGTGGAAAAATCGAAATTCACTTTTTCGATGATCTCGAGGGCCGCGCGGTCCACCAGCAAGGGATCGGCTTTTTGGGTTTCACAAGCGCGCCCCCAAAGGGGCAGGAACAGGGTCTTTTGAACATCTCCAAGACGGACGGCGGTTTTTTCACGCATATAGCTCTCTCCTTCCTGCTGTCTTTTGCTCCGGTGCAACCTTTGCGGTCAGAAAAAGACAAAATACCGCGGCACGCTTTGCAAATACTGCCGATACGATTCACCATACTGCTTCAGGCAGATTTCCTCCTCCGCCAGGATCCCCCAATGGCTGAACAAATGCCCCGCCGCCCACAGGATCACCGCCGTCCAGGAACCGATGGCGATCGAGGCGCCCAACAAGATCAGGCTGGCCATCACGATCTGTGGGTGGCGGGATATTTGGTAGATGCCGCGGGTGACCGGCTGATCGAGCGGCGTATTCCTGAAATCGAACAGCGATTTGACCAACCCCGCCAAACCCGCCACGACAAACGCGGCGCCGATGATGAAGACCGGCATCCCGATTTTCAGCGGCGTGAACACGATGAGGATCAATCCGCCCAGCGAGATCAGCTTGCCGACGACGGTGAACGCCGCCTGCTTGCGGTTCCAGCCGGACCGGTCCCACAGCCGCGCGACGACCGGCTTGGGGAAGGAAAGAAACAGGACGCCGTCCACAAGCACCAGCAGCGCCAAGGCGATCCAGCCGTTCAGCCAGCCAAGGGATAATACGGGAAAGAGTTCCATGGTCTATTCTCCTGTGGTGAGGTCTTCACCAAAGATATGGGATTAACCTGCTTGATTTGCGGCAGTACGCCTCCCACTCTGCACCGAATTTCCTGCGCATCAGGGCTTCTTCGTCCAATCGGCCTGTCCCCTTCCACCGTGGAAGCTTTCCGGCAGGAGGATCATCTGGCAGGCGGCGACCACCCCGAATCCGGCGATGCTGACCGCGTAACAAAGCAGTTGCGGATGCGCAAAAAAGCCCTCGATATCGTCCATCCCCCAGCCGATCATGGGCAATATCCGGGTTTCGTAAAGAGCCGCGGGAAAAATCGGCCTGTCTGCTGGGCATACAGGCGGTATTTCTCGCCGAAGTGCTCGACCATCATGGTTTCTTCTTTCACTGTCACACGGTAAAAGAACGGGACGGTCAACGCCGCCAGCAGCAGAAGCGGCCAAGCCGCGGAAACGATCGCCAGGCCGGCAAAACATAGCATCAGCGTCGTATACATCGGATGCCGTACCCGGCGGTAAGGCCCTTCGGTGATCAGGGTATGGCTTTTGCGCAGTTGCAGACCGGTGGACCAATATTCCCGAAGGGTTTTGTGGACCCAGGCCAACAGGAGGAGGCCTGTAATGCCGACCCCCACACCCAGCCATCGCAACCAACTCGGCAGGGGAAGAGTCATCCAATTCGGCCCTTCCGGGCCGAGTGCGTACAAGACAACCAATGCCAGCATCAGGAAGGCAGCAGCAAGCCGCAGGAGAACGCTCCATGTTCCTTCCCGCTCGACCAATTTCTTATCCATCGCTCAGCTGTTATGGCCTGCCTGCCGGACCTTCCAACCGAAGTAAAACCGGATGCCCAACAGCATGATGAAAAGTGTGAAAAAGATATACTTGAAAAGAAGACCGATGCTCATTTCGTTTCCTTCCTCATCATTCCGTGGAAATACAACTCGCCGGTGATCTGCCTATCGTCCGCTTGCACCCGGCTTCACCGCCACCCGAAAACAAACCTTTCTGCCCAACGCAAATGAACCAATCTCATCGTGCACGATCACGAGGCCAGCTTCTAACAAGTGATTGGGATAGAGCGTGTATTCGCCCTTGGCCAGGCGCCGCTGCAGGACGTTTTTTGCGCGGGGGCCGAACTCGGCCGAAATATAGCGCCCGCCCGGCACGAGCACCCGCACTACCTCGGCGACGGCCTGGCGTTTCTCAACCAGATCGAGATGGTGAAACATGATGTTTGTGATCACCACATTGAAAGCGGCATCCGCGTAGGGCAGGTCGGTGATGGAGCTGACTCGAAAATCCACCGCAAGGCCCCGCTTCTGCGCCTCCTGACGCGCAGTGGCCACCATCCTGGGTGAAATGTCAATGCCATGCACAGTACAACCGGGGCACCGTGCCGCAATGCGCAGCGCCGTCAAGCCTGTCCCGCAGCCTGCGTCGAGCAACTGCTCACCGTTTTTCGGAGCGGCGAGTTCGAGCACGTGTTCGCGGAACGCCTCGTGCGCCTGCCCCATGAGAACGTGGAACGCCCAATTGTAGACCGGGATGAGCGCATCCGTAAAATCCGTAAACCGGTGCCGGTACATTGCCATTTCTCGTTATAAGCGATACGACCCCAACGGAACAGCAAGCGGGATACCCGCCTTACCTTTTCTAAAGCCCCGGCAAGAATCGCCCGTGCATTTTATGAATTCCCGATACTCGGTGATGTTCATCAGGCGACTTGGCCGCGAAACATGGTGCAGGTAAAGAAAGCATAATAATCCGGATGATTCAAGATAAACTCGGGTGATTTTGGCAGGCAAAGACGCCGATACTCGGCCCGGTCCTCCGGCGACAGTTCTGACTCTGCGCCCGGCCAGCGCATCTCAAAGAGCGCTATCAAAGCCTGATAGAGATCGTCGCTCAGCGGGGCATAGGCGTCGCCAACAAAGGTCTGGGCCACCGCTTCCTTCAAGCCGGCCTCACGGAACCAGCCCAGCGCGCGTAAAAAGTGCAATGCGGGCTGTTTGCCTTTGACGAAAGGCGCAATGCCCGCAGAAGTCGCATCAAGACGCGCTTCCAACGCAGGGTAACCTGGGAGGAGTGTTTCAGAAGACCAGGCAAAGATAGCTATGCTGCCGCCGGGTCTCACTACCCGCGCCAGTTCCTTGAGCAGTGGTAGAGGTTCCAGTGGAGCATATCCCACGCAACTCGAGCTCCATGCCCAATCGAAAGTGTTGTCGTCAAAGGGGAGTTGGCGCACATCACCTGCCCGAAAGGTCATCTGTTCCGACAAGCCGAGCTTGTGTATGTTTGACTCTGCATAATGGAGAAACTCGAGGGACAGATCGAGGCCGGTGACATGCCCTGCGGGTCCGACGGCTTTTGCCAGTAATACTGCCTGAAGACCAATGCCGCAACCGGCATCCAGCCCCTGGCTCCCCAAAGGAAGTTGTAGCGCCTGGATCGCGGCTCGAATGACTGGCTCCATCAAAGGGTTGGTGATCGCCAGCTTGTGCATGTAGGTATCGGCGTCGGTCATTTTCTATCTCTAACGCCTATTCCTTGGCGCTTTCACGCAGACGGCGATAGTAGGAATGGCTGGTGTACAGGGCCGCTACGGGATTGTGGCCAGTCACACGGTCCTTGGCTACCAGCACCGTGACGGGCGCGGCCGAGTGTTTGAAAAAGAGGCTGTCGTGCCCCACGCACAGACCGACCACGATGTTCAACTCGGTTCCTGCTTCGTTCAAGAGTTCGGCCTGCCCAACGGGATTGCACAGCGCCTCGAATTGCCCTGGGCGAACCTTTTCGCCGTCAGCCAATCCGATATCCTCTTTCGGTATCGAGCCGACCTTGCAACAGACGCTGCTGACCTGAAAGCCATTGGCTTCCAGAATCTCTTGCAGCAGTCCGGACTCACGGATCAAGCCGACGCAGGTCGCAATGCCTAATCGAGCCGCGCCGATACCGCGCGCAAATTCCATCACCTCCTGCACGCGAGGCCAGCGGCAGTAGCCGGTCGCCTCCACCCGGGCCGCAGACAAGGCCAGTTTTTGTGTCTCGGGATCCGACTGGTAGAGCTGATGCGCGTGAGGCAAGGCATCGAGTTCCTGTGAGGCTGGACAAAAAACCGGAACAGTCTTGGTCCCGGGCGTGCTACTGCATGCCTGCACCCGGCAAATTGAACACTTGAGCTCCATTTGATCTCCTATATCCAGCGCCGCACTTGCGCTTTGTATTCTGCCCACGCCTGGCCAAACCTGGCCTGCAACATGCGCTCTTCAACCGAGATGAAAACCCGGTCCATCAGGATGGCAAAGAGCGGCACGATGATCCACAGCGTCAACGACCCTAGTAACACGGCAATCCCAATGAGAACCAGCACAAAGCCGAGGTACATCGGGTTGCGGCTGATGCGAAACACTCCATCGGTGATCAGGGCCGTTGATTCCTGGAATGGCTTGACCGTGGTTCCGGCTTTGTGAAAGGCACTGTCGGCCATCAAGTTGACGACAATCCCGCCCGCCAATGCGACAAGGCCCAACAGGCTCCACGGCAGCGGAACGAGGATTGCGCCTGGGAACAGGAGATGGAGCACCACCATGATCAAGATGGCGAACAACAAGTAATGTGTCGGTAACAACTTTTGACTGTTCATACCAAGACCTCCAACTCAGGGTGTTTGAGTGCTGCTTCATAGATCGGCCCCTGGGCGAGAAATCCCAGCGCAAGGCCGCTGCCTAGCACAGCCAACAGTCGGTCGCCGACCCGCACGCTCACTTCCGGCGGTAAGGCCACCTGACCTTTCCTGCCCATCCGTCCCCGGGCCAGCACGCGCTTTTTTAGCAGGGCCAGAACCTTGTCCGCCCGGCCGATGCCGAACCCGCTCGAGCGCTGGCTGCCGCGCGTAAACAGAATCTCTTCCCCTACCTGGAAGCCGTACTCACGATAGGCTTCTGGCGGAACAGTGATCTTGATTCCGGGTCGGACCACGACCCAGCCAAAAACCCATTTGCCACCCTTTTCTAATTGCGGCATTGATCAACCTCCATTGCCTCCAATGACAATTCACAAGCGCGGCAGCAAGCGTCCCGTGCGCTGCATGTAGGCGCGGTACTCGTCGCCAAACTGCTCGCTCATCATCGTTTCTTCCTTGCCAATCCGTGCGTACAGCACCAAAATCGCGGCCACAACCAGGATCACGATCAGCCAACTCGCCGAGATGAGCGCCAGCCCCACAAAGAAGCCGAACAGTGTTGTGTACATCGGATGCCGAACCCAGCGATAAGGCCCCTCGGTAATCAGGGCGTGGTTTTGCCTCAGTCGGAGATTGGTAGACCAGTATCTCCCCAGCGTATGATGAACCCAGATGAGCAAAGGCAGGCTGAGCACACCCAGTCCCACACCCATCCATCGGGACCATATCGGGAAAGGCGCTGCCAACAGGTTTAGCCAGGGCGGGCTGATGGCGAACAACATCACGACGGCCATCATGTAGAGAAACAGAATGAACCGGAATACAATGCTCCACACGCCTTCGCGTTCAACGGCATCCTTTGTTACAGCCCTGCTACTCTGCCCGGCTCGCCGTTGCTGCCAGCCATAGCATCCTCGAATGAACAAGACCGCAAAGAACAGCGAGAAGAAAATGATCCGGAAAGCCGGGCTGGACTGCGTTTCCATCATCGCTCTCCTTGCGATGAAAGAGATCTCTCTGGCACAGCAACAGATTTGTGTCTATGCCGGCTTCTTCTGTCTCTCCGCTCCCACCCATAGCCGCGCTGCCCTCGGCGCATCTGCCCTTGCAGGCGTCGCCTGCCCTCAGCCGTGATGTCTACCCGTTCCTGGCCTTGTATCCAGCCGCGTTCGGACAGCTCGGCCAGACTGCGCTCGATGGTCTCGTCGGCGCGCGGTTCGCGGTCCAGCCCCAGTTCTCCTAATAGCCGGTTATCGCTATGGTCAAGCGTCTTGCGCGCCTGCGCGATCAACTCTGTGCGCGTGAGGGTCTTGTGTTGCTCGACCAGGTAGAGCATCCAGTCGCGCAATTTATTCTGTCGGAATCGTTCGTACTTTTCTACCAGCCCCATCGTGGGGCGAGCCAGGTCGGCTTCCAGTTGGCCCAGGGAGCGAAAAGACTCGATCGCCAGCTCGACGGCGCTCTTGAGAATGAGGAGCGCCACCGCAAAACCCACCAGCGTGTCCAACAGACCAAATTGGAGCAGAGAAGCGATCAGCCCGGCCACCACGCCAGCGGCGACGATGACGTGATTGCGCGAGTCCACCGATTGCGTGATGAGCGTCACACTGCCGCTGTGCCCACCCACGTAACGCTGATACGCCCACAACCCGGCGCAGACCAGCGCGGACACTATCGCCGCTGCAAAAGTGAACCCGTTCACCTCCGGCTTGAATGGGACAGAAAATCGCTGCGCAGCTTTATAGAACGTCAGACCGCCGGTACCCAGCATCAGCAAGACCAGTACGATGTTGACCGTGCGTTCCTTGTCGAAACGCAATCCGGCATAAACCAGCACACTGGCCAGACCGTCCAGCAGCGTGTCGGCGGCATCGTTGAGCAGGCCCACGCTGCCGGAGAGCAGCGCGGCCGGCAGTTTGAGCGCCGCCAAACCCAGGTGTGCGCCGACCGCGACCTGAGAGACCGTTTCCGGCTGCATCATCTTGCGCACCCAGCCCACCGTCTGGCGAATCTCGGACAATGCCTTGTCCGCTTGCGCTTGCCCGGCCTCGGATAGCGCGTACAGTTCGCCCTGACGCGCTATCCAGCCCAGCTCGAGCAACCGGCCCATATCTTCTCTCAATTCCAACGCAAAATGATCGGGAGGGTCGGACCTGTCGTCATTAAGGGGTGGAAAGAAACCCAGTCGTTGGATAAATCCCCGGAACTGTTGTTCAATCTCTGGCAGCGTCCTGGGGCCGTCCAGCAGAGAGATCAAGATCATTGGCTGGTTGTCGTGCTTTTCGCGCTTGCGGTATGGCATCGTAGCCTTTCTCAAATCATCGCCGATCTTTTACCCAAACAATCGCGCCGCCTGGTAGACGGCCACGCCGGCGATCAGCGAAAGCGCCAACAAGAGGCCCACACTGAACGCCGTCCACTTCCACGAGCGGGTTTCCTGTTTGATGGCCGCAATGGTCGCCACGCACGGCACGAATGTCATTTGCACGACGAGAAAGGCCAGCGCCGGCGCCGGCTTGATCGCGCCGGCCAGCGTCTCGGCTATCCCGCTGCCTGACTGTCCGGCCTGATAGAGCACGCCCAGCGTGGCGATGGTGTTCTCTTTGGCGACCACGCTGGTCAACAAAGCCACGATCATGCGCCAATCCCAACCCATCCACACTCCCACTGGCGACAACCAACGCCCCACGCTCGCCAGGTAGCTGGTCTCGAGCTGGCCGCCCGGCAGCGTGGCCAGGCCCCACACTAGCACAGAGACGACCACGATGACGCTGCCCGCCTTTTTCAGAAAATCCCACATGCGCTGCCAGACGGAGAGTCCGATGGTGCGCGCGTTGGGCAGGTGGTAGAGCGGCATTTCCATGATAAAGGCAATGTGCTCGCCGCCCAACACCAGTTCGTGAAGCGCATAGCCAATCCCGACCAGCAGCAATAGGTTGAGTCCTACCACACCGACGGCCACCCACCCGGCAGCCGAGCCGAAAAACAGCGGCGCGAGCACGGCCAGCACGGCCAGGCGAGCCGCGCAAGGCACCAGCGGCGTCAGCAGGATCGTCAACAGGCGGGCGCGGGGCGAGTCAATGATGCGCGTGCAGAGCACACCTGGCACGTTGCAGCCCATGCTAACGCAAAGCGGCAGGAACGACTTGCCGTGCAATCCCATCAGATGCATAAAGCGATCCATCATGTAAGCGGCGCGCGCCATGTACCCCACGTCTTCCAGCACGCCCAGCACGGTAAAGAAAATCAAGAGGACGGGAAGAAAGGTGAGCACCATCCCCGCTCCCGCGATGACGCCGTCGGCGAGCAATCCGACAACCCACCACGGCGCGCCCGCCAGTGCCGCGCGCACCTTGGCGGCCCCGGCCTGCACCAAATAGTCGTCCAGCAATTTCTGCAGCGGAGCGCCGAGGCTGAACGTGAGCCAAAAGACCAGGCCCAGTATCGCCAACAGCAGCGCCATCCCCCACACAGGATGAACGGCGACGCGGTCGATTCTCTCCGTCAACGTGACCTCGCCCGCCCGAGGCCGGGTGACCGCAGCGCGCACCATGCGCTCGATCCACTCGTAGCGGCCGCCGGCAATCGCCAGGATCGCGTCCTCGTGCGCTTTGAGGAGGTCGTGGACGCGTGGCCAATCCGCTTCACCTAAACGCTCCTGCATCATCCGCGTGATCTCTTCATCGCCTTCGAGTAGCTTGAGCGCAACCCAGTCGGGCGGATAAGGCGACGGCGTGTGTTCGGCAATGATTTGTTGAAGCTGGCGCAACACGGCCTTGTGATCCTGGCGAATCTCGGGGCGACGCGGCGCGTATTCGTCTTTGTGGCGAGCGACCTCTTCAATCGCTTGAACCAACTCGTGCATGCCCTTGTTCCTGGTCGCCACCATCGGCACGACGGGCAGCCCCAGCGCGGCTTGCAGCACGTGCGGCTCGATCTGGATGCCCTGCCGTTCGGCCACGTCTATCATATTCAAGCCCAACACCACGGGCGCGGGCAGCGCCAGCAGCTCGCACAGCAGGTACAGATTGCGTTCTAGCGCCGTGGCGTCCACAATGGCGACCACGACATCGGGCCGCTCCGTCAAAATGTAATCGCGCGCGATCCGCTCTTCCAGCGAGTTGGCCGTCAGGCTATACGTGCCCGGCAAGTCCACCACCCACAAGGTCGTATCCCCGTGGCGATGGAGACCGCTCTTGTGCTCGATGGTTTTGCCCGGCCAGTTGCCCACGTGCTGCGAGAGTCCGGTCAACAGGTTGAACACCGTAGACTTGCCCACATTCGGCTGTCCGACCAATGCGACCTTGATCGAGTTCGGGGGAGCCGCCGGGGGGGTGGGGGGGACGCAAAGTGGCTCGACCAGCACCTTGGCGGCTTCGCCGTGGCCCAATGCCACCTGCGTATCGCGCACGGTCACAATGATGGCGCCCTTGCCGCTGTTCTGGACGACCTCGACCTCGACGCCCGGCGTAAAGCCCAAGGCGACAACGCGCCCGGCAAACTCTTTGCCGCCGCGCAGTTGCCGCACGATGCCGCGCGTCCCGGCCGGCAAGTCGTTCAAGGCTTCCAGCGTTTGGCTTTCGCCCACAGTGTTTTGTGCTTGCTCAACTTGTTCTGACATGTATGCCTTTGCAGTAAAGACAGCTGCGGCCTATGTCCGCAGCGTGGCGATCAACCGGCGTGGGTAGAGCAGCAAGTCGAGCGCCGCTTCAATGCTGGGAACAACCACATCGGCGGCGGCCAGACAAGCCGTCGCCAGCCCTTCGTCCCCCATCACAGCAATGCCCAGCGCCGCTCGTTGCAGCATCGCCGCGTCGTTTGCCCCGTTGCCGATGGCGACGACGTGCTCCGCGTCCAATTCGCTCACCAGCGCCGCTTTTTGCGTGGCCTCATTACCGGATTGCAGACGTCGCGCTTTCGCCTGAAGTGCGGTCGCCAGTTCCGTCAGCGTGCCCTGCGTGTCCGCGCTCACCAGCCACACATCGAGCGCCCCGCTCAACCTCTCCAGCCGCTCGGGCGCGCCGGAGACGAGCTGCCCATCTAGCGCAATCGTGCCGTTCACGTCGAGAACCAGGTGTTCGAGGCGCAGCACGCCGCGAGATGGGATGTCAATCTCAAGCATAGTTGTCCTTGCTGTCAATATGGTTACACCTTCTGCAGATATACCCGGGGGGCCTGCGTGTGCGGCATATCACCCCCTCTCTTCTCACTTTGTTCCAAACAATGTCAGCCCGATGGGGTTGCTGGATACCGCACAGCGCTCCAACTTGATTCCTTCGATCAACTCTCTCAACTCCCGAGGCGTGTAGGCAGCATTGATCGAAGAGTCAAGCCCTGGCCGAATCTCCTTCGGCTCGGCATTGAGCCACAAGAACCAGCGTACCAGCGCAAACATGTCCCGCCGCAAATCCGATATGAAAATCTTGCCGCCCGGCTTGACCACGCGCCATATCTCGTCAAACGTGCTGCGAGGGTCCGCCCATTCATGCAGCGAGCCATTGGTGAAAGCTGCATCAAAGGTATTGTCGTCAAACGGTATTGTGCTGCCGCTGCTGCGAACATACTCGACACGGTGCGCCAGGCCATATTCCCTGGCGTTGCGCTCGGCCAGGGCAATCATGTCCGGGCTGATATCCAGCCCTTTGAGCGTCGTGCCTTGCGTACGCTTGAGCCACTCGAGGCCCAGGTACCCCGGGCCGGGGCCGACTTCCAATGCGCAACCTTGGGTAATCCCATGTTTGAGCAGATCTGCCGTCTCGATCCAGCCTCTGTCTCTCAACCGCCTTTGCATTTGATCGTAGGCCGTCACATTGAATTCGCCCTGGATCCCCTGATCTGTTTCTGGAACTCGTGGTTTCGTCATTGGAATATCTCCTGAGGATTCGTGTGAATGTGTGTTTACGTTCGAGCTCTTGCTTTGATGAAAGGCAGGAAGCGGCTCGTCCGCTGCATATAGTCGGCATACACCTGCCCGAATTGTTCGAGCATGGCTTGCTCCTCATTTTTGACCCTCAACACTACCAGAACTCCATACAGCAAGACCGGGACAAACGTGAGAACCCAACTACCTGCGAGCAGGCCTCCTCCAATATAGTTGATGATAAAAGCCGTGTAGATGGGATGCCGGATCCACCGGTAAGGGCCGCTCTCTACAAATACCTGGTTTTCTTTTGTTACAACAAACGAGTGAAAGCTTTTGCCCAGATGATGGTGGGAGAGGCCCAAGAGCGTTATTCCAACTGTCAGTGCAAATGCGCCCAGCCACCTCAGGCCATCGGGGTACTGGACGTATGCCCACGCAAAAGTGCCTGGGAAGAAAATGTACTCTGCCCCAAACACGAGTGTGGTGAGTGCGGCCAGGCTGCCCGCGGCCAGGCTCCAGCCCTTTTCCCGAATGGTCACTGCGCCGCTGCCTTGTCTCGCGCGCCTCTGGTAATAGACCCTGATGCACAGCATAGCAACACCAGATAGCACAAACAGCCCTCTGAATACGCTTTCCAGATTCATACCTATCTCCCCATCGGAGCGACTGCCAAAAGTTGTCGAGCCGCCGCTAATAAAGATATGGCATCAAGCGCCAGGATTGTTTGCAATAAGCTTCCCACTCTTGCCCGAACTCTTGACGCATCAAAGTCTCTTCGTCTTTGATGCGGAACAAGACGACGCCAAGGAATAGCGCGCCGCCCGCCAGGCCGATCCACGAGCGAAACAAAAGGGCAAAGCCGACGGCGAAAAGAACGCCGCCCAGGTAGCGGGGATGGCGAAGGTGACGGTACAGGCCGATTGTAATCAGGCGATGGTTCTTCTGGATGGTTACATCCGCGCTGTAGAATCTGCCCAATGCGAAACCTGACCAAAAGATCAAGGCAAAGCCCAACCCCGCAAGGACAAGGCCAAGCCAGCGCAGGGCCGCACCCTCGAACACCACACCCATGCCGCGGCGGTCGGCAAAGGGCACAGCAGCGAGAAACACATACATCAGGAAAATGACCACGACTTTGACGACACTTTGACGGCGAACCAGCTTTCCCGCTCCGCCTTTGCCGCCTTTTAATCCTTCCGGCGCGGCAATCGCTTGATAGCCGGCGACAAGGCCCAAGACCACTATCAGCGCCGCGTATCCCAAGCGCGGATAGAGCGAAAAGAAACCGGCCAGATCGTCGATCCCCCAACCCAGGAGCGGCGGCAAAAGATAGATGAGCGGCGTGCCAACAAAGAATTGAATCGCTCGCAAGTACTTCACGTTATCCTCCTACTATGCCATGTAAAGCCTCACTACCAGTCTGTTCGATCTCCAGCCATCCGGGAACAGCGGCACCAACCCCTACCATACGCCAGGCACCAGCCGATAGCGCGTTCGCTGTGCATACTCCTCGTACCCTGCAAGTTCGTCTCGCAGCGTCTTATCTTCCAGCGCAGTCCGCAGAATGTAAAGCAGCGCTGTCAGTCCGGCTGGGATAAGCGCCCACAGTGACTCGAGCGCTACCGCCGAGGCAAATGCGACCACCAGACCGCCAATGTAGGCCGGGTGGCGCACGAACCGGTAGGGGCCGCCCGTGACGACAGTATGGCCTCGGTCCTTCTGGATGCGCACAACAGCTGAAAAGAACCTGTTCACCGCCATGGCCCATGTGCCCACCAGAGTCCCCAGCGCCACCAAGATCAGCGCGACGATCTGCAGCCAGAGCGGAAGCTCGGATGACCATCCCAAGCGGTCATCCAACCCTGCAATGATCAGGCCCGCCAGCGGGAGGAGGATTGACACGAGAAGAACAAGGGGCCGATCCCAGCTCTTGGCGTCCTTCGCTTCGTCAAAGCGGGCCCGTTCTCTCAGCAGTTCCGGCGCTGCGCGAAACATGGCAATCCTGCTGACAACTATGAGGGCAAAGGTCACGCCGAAATAGACCCATCCCATCACCCAGTTCAGGCGGCCGGCCGAGATGAACAGGACTGCTGGCATCAGCAGCAAGACGATGATAAACCTCAATACCTGCTTTGCAGTGAGTCTGCCTTCTGGCTCCTTTTGTGATTGCTCGACAGATGGTTGGTCGTTCATTTTGCACCTCCATAGGTGATTGTTTCTAGCGTGTCGTCTACCAGATGCCCGGCACCAGCCGATAGCGCACCCGCTCGGCGTACTCGCGGTAGCCTGCGAGGCCCTCGCGCAGCATACGATCCTCGGCTGCCGTCTTGACGACGAAAAGCAGCGCGGCCAGCCCGCCGCTGACGACTGCCCACGGCGAACCCAGCGCCAGCGGGATCATCAGCGAGAAGGTGATCGTCCCGACGTAAAACGGATGGCGAACGAAGCGGTACGGCCCCGTCGTCGCCACGGCGTGCCCGCGCTCCTGCTGAATGCGGGCGTACACGACCGCGTAGCGATTGGCCGCCATCGCCCAGGCGATCAGGCCTACTCCAAGCAGGCCGAGCGCAAATGCAACCATCTGAACCGCCAGAGGGATTTCGGGCTTCCATCCAAAGCGCATATCCAACCCGGCCACGACGTAACTGCCCAGCAGCGACACCCTGACGACGGCGGAGAGAATCACGTCCCAGGTCTGCACCCCTTCCCTGGGCGTGAGTTCGGAGCGTTCCTCCGCCAATTCAGGGTTGCCCAGTTCCTGGTAAACGGTCATCGCCGTCAGTCCCACGGCGAACGTGCCGACGTACACCCACGCCATCACCCAATCGAACCGCCACGATGACAGGAACAGCATGGCCGCCAGGGCGGCTACAGCGATGAGTACCTGCGCCAATCTTTTCAGCAGGCGACCGACTTGCTTGGCGAGTGGCTGATTGGCAACTGGATTAGCGCCCATGATTCACCTCGAAAATTTTAGTATCATGCTACCATACCCCCGGTAGCAGCCGGTACCGTGTCTGCTGCATGTACGCCTCATAGCCAGGCAGTTCCTCCCTCAGTGTCTTGTCCTCCAAGTATGTTCGTATCACATACAACGCTGCTGATGCGGCGGTAGGAATCAGTGCCCACACCGAGCCAAGCAAAAAAGGTGTTGCCGCTTGCGACAAGATCGCACCAACATAGCCGGGGTGACGTACATACCGGTACGGTCCGCCTGTCGTGACCGTGTGTCCGCGCTCTTGCTGGATGCGCACTCCCTCGGCAAAGAAAGCGTTCGAGACCATCGCCCACAGGAACAAGGCAAATCCCAGCACCATGACGATCAAGCTGCCAATGTGATACGCCAATGGTATTGGCCCCGTCCAGTTCCAGCGGGCATCCAATCCTGCGACTATCCAAGATGCTATCGGAAACGCGCCCGCCGCCAGGCCGGCAATCCATCTGTCCCAAGCTTTCACGCCTTTGCCTGTGATCCCTTTCTCGCGCTCAGCCAGCAGTTCTGGATTGATCGGGATCAGGAGCAAAGGATGGGCGGCCAAAAAGACTGCGATGACGATCAACAGCGCCCAACCCCAGATCCAATCGAGCCTGCCTGCGGAGAGGAACAGTATGAAGCCATAGCCGATGAGACCCAAGACAGCCTGGACGATCCACTTGACGATCTCGCGCAGTGTTTCAGGCGAGATCTCTGGTCTAGCGAAGGAACTTGGTTCATTTGGGTTTTGCATCTGTGTCTCCTGTCCGGCATTTAGCACAACACCCGCTGAGAAACAGATGTACGTCGGTGACTTGCAACCCTTCGCGTCTGCTCAGAGTATGCACGACTTGCTTGACCTGAGGCGCGTCAAACTCTACTACTTGCCCGCATTTCAGACACGTAAAGTGATAGTGCGGTGTTTCTGGGGCTGCCTCAAAGTGAGCGTGACTCTCTCCCAGAGCATGGTCTTTCACCAGTCCCATTTCTTTCAATACCGCCAGGGTTCGGTAGACGGTCGCCAGGCTGATCTTGGGATCGCTCTGTCTGGCCAAGGAATGTACCGCCTCTACCTCCAGGTGCCCCGGATTCTCTTGCAACACTTGCAGCACCAGTTGCCGTTGACGGGTGACCCTTCGACCACTAGAGTGCAGTGATTCAGCCAGGTTTGTTGACTGAGCCATACAGTGCCTTTTTGAGAATAATTATCAATATCATGATACGCCCGACGCCCCGGTGACGACAAGTGACAGATGTCACGAGGGAGACAAGTGAGGTGTCATTACCGGGCGGCGGGCGTTTCGCCCCAGTCCTTCGCTGGAATGGTGATTCGCAAACCCGCGCCCGCCTGAATGAAATCGGCGCCAAAGGCGGCGCTGAATTGTCGAATAGCAGCCTCGCCCGTGCAGTGGCTCGGCGCGACCTGACGCACGCCCAAACGCTTCAGTTCCGCAATGATCGCCTCAACTTCTTGAGCACTTTTGTCGCCCAGGTGAAAACCGCCCATGACCAGGTAGATATCGCCATACGCCTTGGCCCGCCGCGCGATCTCGACAATGCCAGGATGCGCGCAGCCTGTTATCACGACCAGCCCCTTGTTCGTCTGGACGATGAGGGCTTGCTCGACGATCTCGCCGCCCACTTCGCCAGTAGTATGGACGTTGTCTGTGATCGTCATCGGCTCGCGCACCTGGACGACGGGCGCGCGCTTGCTTACGCGCGATTTGAATTCGGCGGGAAAGGACTGCGGCACAAATATCGTCAGGTCATCATTGACCGCTAGGAGTGCATCCAGCCCGCCCGTGTGGTCGTTGTGAATGTGCGAAAGGACGATGGCGTCAATCCGGCGCGGGTCAACGCCGAGCGCGGCCAGGTTGCCCATCAACGTCGGCCCGTCGCCGCCTGTGTCGAACAATACCGTCGCCTGGCCTGTCTCGATCAGGCAAGCGAATCCCCAGGCGGTCTTGAGCCGAGCATCAAAGGGGAGGTTATCGTAGATGATGGTCAACGTGACCAAGTTGCTTGTGTGGGGCGTTGGCGTTATTCCTGGTGTGTGCGTCGCGATCCTGGTCGGAACAGGAACTGAGGCCATCCTGATCGGCGTAGAGTCGGAAGAGCCTCGGCACGAATTATCACACACCGACTGTGGCTCTACCGTCACGCTCGCCATGACTTGCGTCGTCGCCGGTTGGGGCCGGGGCGAGGGCGACGGCGGGACAAGCGCAATCTGTGCATGATGTGCCACGCACATGCCACCCAGGCACAGGGCCAGTGCCAACAGCCAACCCCATCTCGAGCGACGCATCACAGCCTCCACAGATTTCATTCGCTCTGCCTACGTCGTGCCAGTCGTATGGCCCCAGCCAGGAAGTTCATTCTTGGCACCTTCTCCATATAGCGCAAATAGTCCTTGCCAAACTTTTCGATGCCAGCCTGGTCTGCTTCCACCATAATCTGATAATTCAATGCCGTCGCCACAACGCCTATCGCTGCAGTCAGCCACTGTTGCGCGATGAGTAAGAGTCCAAAGTTGACCAGCATGAAACTCAGATACTGCGGATGTCGCACCACCCCATAGATGCCACTGTCAACCAGGACTGTGGTGTGCGTGTAATCTCGCCCCTTTGCCACGCCTCCCTGTCTGCGAAGAGTCAAGACAGGGACAACTCCCAAGAGGCCCGCGATCCACAGGATGACCCATCCGGCGTTTCTGATGACGCTCAAGTGAGGACGGCTGTAGAGAAAGAAACCCAGGATGACTTGCGACACTGTCAAGGTCATCATCAGCCTCCAGACGAGCGCCGAGACAGTTGTTCCGCGCTGCATCATCATTGCCTTTCTCTATCGTGCAAGTGGTAACTGACGGGCAACCGAAAGCTGCGGAGCAGGCTGGCGATAAAGGTCGTGATCGGCACAGCGGCGATCAAGCCCAGGCTGCCGACCAACGTCCGCACGATCTCCTCGGCGATCATCTCGCGGTTGAGCGTCAGCCCCCACGGCTCCGGGTAAATCTGGAAGAGCAGTAATAGCGGCATCGCCGCGCCGACGTAAGCCAGCACCAGCGTGTTGACCGTCGCCGCGATGTGGTCGTGCCCGATGTTCATCGCGCGCCGGTACAGCTCGCGCCACGCTCCGCGCAGCGCCGGGTTCGCTTCGGCCAGTTCCATCACGGCGGAAGCCTGCCCGACGATGACATCGTCCAATACGCCCAGCGTCCCGACGATCATGCCGGCCAGCAGCAGCCCGCGCAGGTTGATCGGCGTACCAGCCGCCTGCAAGTACATGGCCTCTTCCGAGCCAAAGCCGTTCAGCCGCGCCAGACTGACCGCGAACGACGCGAGCAGGCCAGTCAACATCAGGCTAAAGAACACACCCAACAATGCCGCATGTGTCTTGAGCGCCCAGCCCTGCGTCAGGTAGAGTGTGACGGCCAACAATACGAACGAGCCAGTGACGCTGACCAGCACCGGGTCGCGCCCGGCCAGGATTTGCGGCATCATAAAGCCCAGCAAGACGACAAAGCTGACGGCCAGCCCGATCAGCGCGCGCATGCCCTTCCAGCCGCTCACCAGAACCGTCACGCCGATAAAGACCAGGCCCAATAGTGCCAGCGTGCCAGTCCGCACGAAGTCCGTCACCATCAACATACGCCCGCCTTCAGGCAAATTGGACACCGTCGCCAGCACGTGATCGCCTTCATGGTACAACGAGTACTCGTTGGTGAGGCTCATCCCGCCGTGCTCGACCTCGACCCGCTCGCCGCGCAGCGGGCCGCTGACGATCTCTACTTCAAGTCGCTGCACGGCCTGCAACTGGCCAGGAGCCAGCTCGATCTGGCCTGTTTCGATCACGCGCACCACGCGCGCCTCGACCGTTTGCGAGTCTGCTGCTCCGCCGGCTTGTGGCGTTGGCGCGGCCGCGCTCGACGTTGGCTGTGAGAGCAGCCGCAGCGAAAACGCGATCACCGCCATGATGACCAAGATCAAAATGCCCAATGAAACTAGAATTGTGTAGCGCCAGTTCCATTCGTCTCCCAAGTGTCCTCCTACGGGCCGAGTGTCTTCACCATGCGCCGCCGTCGCCGGGGCGAGACCAACGCCGCGGCGAAAAAGACCAGCGTCGCCAGCAGCACAATGGTCGCGCCCGAAGCCGTGTTGAGCCAGTACGAGAGCAGCAGCCCGCCTACGGCGCTGCCCACGCCGATGACCACTGCCAGCGCCATCATCCGCCGCAGGTCCTCGGACAGTTGATACGCGGCTGCTGCCGGCGTGACGATCAGCGCCGAGACAAGCACGATCCCAACCACCTTGATCGAGAGCACCACCGTGAGCGCGATCAAACTGATGAGCATGAAATACACCTTGCCCGCCGGCACGCCAGTGACCTCGGCCATTTCGGCATCGAAAGTGACCAACACCAATTCCTTGAAGAACAGTCCGACGACAATCAGCACACCGGCACCCAGGCCGAGTGTGATCCACACGTCTGCTTCGCCGACGGCCAGGATGCTGCCGAACAAGTAGCCGAACAAGTCCACGTTGTAGCCTTGCATCAGGCCGATGAACAAGATGCCCAGCGCCATCGTCGAGGCGAAAAAGATACCGACCGCGGTGTCTTCTTTGACCTGGCTCTTGCGCGCCACCAGCCCGATGCCCCACGCCGTCGCCAGGCAGAAGCCAACAGCGGTCAGCACCGGGTTGATGCCGAGCAAAAAGCCAAGCGCGACGCCGCCGAAACTGGCATGGGCGATGCCCGCGCCGATGAACGATAACCCCTTGAGCACGACGTATACGCCGACGACCGCGCACACGGCCCCGATCAGTGCGCCGGTGAACAGCGCCCGCTGCATGAAGGCATAGCCCAGAACCTCGCTCATGGGTCTCTCTCCACAACCATGTGCGGCGCCTGCCCGTGGTGAAAGAACATCGCGTCACAGCCGTACATCTGCGCCAGTTCCTCGGAGCCGAGCACCTCATCCGGGCGGCCATGCGCCACCAGGCGGCGATTGACGCAGGCCACGCCGTCCACATACGAGGCCACCACGCCGACATCGTGCGAAACGACCAAGATCGTGATACCATCCTCGTGCAGTCCACGCAGCAGTTCGTACAGGCTTTCGGTCGTCGCCACGTCCACGCCCGTCGTCGGCTCATCGAGCAGCAGCAGGTCCGGCTCGTTGGCGAGCGCGCGGGCGAGGAATACGCGCTGCCGCTGCCCGCCGGACAGGCGCGCAATCGGCCGGTGAGCAAGATCGGCGATCCCCACGCGTTCCATTGCCTGGCGAGCAGCCGCCCGATCGTCGGCCGAAGGGCGGTGCAGCAACCCGATGCGTCCGTAGCGGCCCATCAGCACGACCTCGCTCGCGCGCACTGGAAAATTCAGATCCACCGACAATATCTGCGGCACGTAGCCGATGCGCCACCGCTCGCCGTTCAGGTCCCACGGTGCTTTGCCGAACACGCGCACCTCGCCGCTGGCCGGGCGCACCAGTCCCAGGATGGCCTTCAGCAGCGTGGTCTTGCCGGCGCCGTTGGGGCCGATAACCGCCAGAAATTCACCAGGCGACACGCTCAGGCTCACATCCTCCAGCACGAGCAACTCTTGAAAGATCACCCGGACGCGATCGAGTTGAATGATCGGAGATGCCATGTTTACTCTTCCGCCTTCACACCTACACTTGCGCTGCGCGCCAGCGCAGGTAAGTGTCCCTCATCCTTCATTCTTTCACTTCAGCGCCTTGCTCATTTCATTCAAGTTGTAGCGCATCAGATCGATGTAGTGGTAATCCGGCGGCTGGCCCAGTGGGTTGAGAAAGAGCACCTGGGCGCCGCTCTCTTCAGCGATCACTGCAGCGGCCTTGGACGAAAACTGCGGCTCGGCAAAGATCGCTTTTGCGCCGATGGCTTTGGCCGTTCTGACGATCTCGGCAACCTCGGCAGGCGAGGGTTCCTTGCCAGGCGTCGTCTCGACGATGGCGGCCTGCTCCAGACCGTAATCACGGGCCAGGTACGCCCACGCCGCGTGGAAGGCGATGAATTTGCGGTTACGGAACATGGCCACCGTGTCGTGGATTTCCCGATCGAGGGCGCTCAACTCACCCGTGTACCGATCGGCATTGGCTCGATAGGTATCCACGCCAGCCGGATCGGCCTGGCTCAGTGTATCGCGAATCCTCTCAACCTGATGGATGGCATTGCGCGGGCTGAGCCAGACATGCGGGTTGCCGCCCACCTCATGCTCATCGCCTGCGATGATGTCCAACCCTTCGGACGTGGTGACGACAGCTAGATCGGGATTGTTAGCAGCCGCGATCACTTTGTCAGCCCAATACTCCAGTCCCACGCCGTTGAGCACCAGCACGCGCGCCCGGCTGATAGATCGCAGTTGGGCCGGGGTGAGTTCATAGGTGTGCGGGCTGGCGCCCGGCGGCACGAGCGTCTCGACCTGGACATGGTCGCCGCTCACCTGGCGGGTAAAATCGGCCAGCGGCAGGATGCTGGCGACGACGAGTATCTGGTCACTTGCTGGCGGCGGGGTTAAAACTTGGCTGCAAGCGGTCAGGCCCAGAGCCAAAACCAAGATCAGTCCAACCCAGCGGATTGAATCTCGCACGTGTGTCACACTCATGGCTTGCTGTCACCCTGCGGCCGGCGGCAGGCATTGGACACGGTGGCGATCATCACCGTCTCACCTTGCGCGGCCGCAGCGGCAAACGCATCGCGCAACGCCAGCCATAGCGCCCCGTCGTTCCCCTCAATAAAGGTGCTCATCGCGCCCGGCCACACCTTCAGCCCATGCGAGCGCCACACTTCGATGGCCGCGTCAATCGCTGGCCCCAGATGTTCCTGCCGCAGCGGATACAGGCTGACCTGCGCCTTCAGGCCGAGCGGCTCGTGCGGCACAGGAATGGCGCACAGGAAGCGCAGCACATCCGACCCGGTGTTGACGAACTGGTGTGGCTCGTTTGGTAACACCAGCGCCGTGTCGCCCGGGCCAAGGGTCTGCTCCTGCAATTCGCCGCGCAATTTGGCCTGGCCGCTCAGGATATACACCTCGTGTTCATGTGGATGAATGTGATACGAGGTGGCGGCGCCAGGCTGCGCCTCGAACAGGCGCAGTGCGAAAGTCGGTGCGCCATCCGGCCCGGCCCACAGCCAGCGCAGCGTCACGCCCGGCATGCCCTCCACCGGCTCAGATGGAACATTCATTGCATGTTTGACTTCCATGGTTGTTCGTCCTCCTTCCTCGATAATTCGACTCGCATCCCGATGAACTCGCCGAACGGCAAACGCGAATGACGGCACGGCCAGATGCGCAGCAGCAGCGTAGTACGCCAGGCAATCTCACCCACCTGCGCGCCCAACGCCCGGCGCAACACGTTCGCCAGTTCGGGCGGCGAGTAAAAGTGCGCCACCTGCCACAGCGGTAATCCCGATCGCTTACGCTGCCAAGCCAGCGGATGCCAGCGGTTCAGCACGCCCACCACGACCCCGCGTCGCGCCACCCGCGCTGCTTCGTGGAGCGCGAGGATGGGGTCGGGAAGGAATTCCAGTGTCGTGATCAGAAGCGTCACGTCGAACACACCCGGTGCGAAAGGCAGCGTGCTCGCATCGGCGCGAGCAAGCGACACTCCGCCACGCCTCACAGCTTCGGCCAACATCGGCGCGGAAGCGTCCACGCCGATGACATGCCATCCCAACTCGGACAGCCAGCGAGCAAAGTGCCCGGTGCCTGTACCGATTTCCAGAACAGTTCTCGCTCCAACAAAACCGGATAACAACCAACCCAGCAAATCACGCTCCGCCAGGTTGGCAGTGTAACCCTCAGTCTCGTACCAGGCTTCGTAGCTTGCTGCCAGCGCCTGATCGTCGAAAGGATGTGAATCAGGCTCTGGCAGGACCAATCCGATCAAGATCAGCGCCTCTTGGCACCGAGAGGGAGAGGGGGGCTGGTCTCCGCCACGCGGACGCGGGCGTCTACCACAAACACACCTTTCCCCTCGGGCAACACCACCACCGGGTTGAGGTCTAACTCGCCTATCTCAAGGACATCCTCCACCAAGGCTCCCACCCTGAGAATGACCTGTTCAAGTGCTGCCACATCGTAATGAGGCCCGCCACGGTATCCGGTCAGGAGTGGAAAAGTCTTGAGCGAGCGGACCATTTCGCTGGCGTCTCGATCCGTCAGAGGCGTGATGCGCACCACGATGTCTTTGAGCAGTTCGACGAGAACACCGCCAGCGCCACAAACCATCACAGGACCAAAGACCGAGTCGTGAGTGACGCCCACAAGCATCTCGACACCCGACGCCAGCAGGGGTTGGACAAGAAAACCGGTGGCCCCGAACCCTGCGGACTCCAGTCGCTTCAGCATCTCCTGCGCCGCCTTTTTCGTCTCCTCTCCACCTGCCAGACCGAGGCGAACCGCGCCCACCTCCGTCTTGTGCACGAGTCCGGGCACGACTGCTTTGAGGACGACTTGCCCACTCAACTCTTCTGCGACTCGTCCCGCCTCCTCTGGGGTTGTGGCGTGTACCGTTTTCACCAGCGGGATACCATAGCAGCCGAGCAGGTTCTCGGTCTCCTCTGGAGAGAGCCATCTGCTACCCCCATGCAGTGCGCGAGCCACAATCGCCGCCGCCTCTTCTCTTCGCACATCGGGGAAACTCGGCGCTGTTCCTTCGGGAGTGGCGAGCCATTTGCCATAGTGGACTGCACGCGCCAGGGCGCGAGCCGCAGCCTCTGGAAAGGGGTAGGACGGGATACGGGTGTGACCGTCTGAGAGGATCTCGGGCAAGCCGTGGCTCGCCATGAAAGTGGCGAGGATGGGTTTGCGCTCGCCCAACTCCCGGGCCGCTTTCAGGATCTCACCAGCAACCTCCTCTGGGCGAAGCGCGACAGGGGGGATGAAGATGACGATAAGAGCATCCACACTGGGGTCGCTCACCACTGCACGCATGGAGCGCGCATAGTCGCTGGATGAGGCCGAGGCGACCATGTCCACGGGATTTTTCACTCCGGCTGCCGGAGAGAGGAAACTCTTGAGTGCGGCTTGCGTCTCGGGCGACAGCTCCGGCACTTGAAGACCCAGATCTTCGCAGGCGTCTGCCGCGAGGATGCCTGCCCCTCCGGCGTTGGTGACAATGGCGACTCGATCTCCCCTGGGGATGGGCTGCGTCGTGAGCAGCGCAGCCACATCGAACATCTCGGCGAGGACGTCTGTCCGGATCACCCCAGATTGGCGGAAGAGGGCATCCACGGTGATGTCAGAAGCGGCTACCAACGCGCCCGTGTGCGACTGGGTCGCTCTAAAGCCCGCCGCCGAGCGTCCACTTTTCACGGCGACGATGGGCTTTTTTCTACCCACGCGCCGGGCTAGCCGGGCGAATTTCCTGGGGTTGCCAAAAGACTCGAGATAAAGCAGGATCAGGTTGGTTTTGTCGTCGCTTTCCCAGTACTGTATCAGGTCGTTGCCGGAGATATCGGCCTTGTTACCGACGGAAGCAAAGGTTGACATCCCTAGCCCCAACGTGTTGGCGTGGTCAATGATGGCGATTCCCAAGGCTCCTGACTGTGAGAGGAAACCGATTCTGCCCAGCATTGGCTTGAAGGGAGAAAACTGACCGTTGAGACTGACCTCCGGGTCCGTATTGACTATTCCCATACAATTCGGGCCGATGAGCCGCATGCCCGCCTCGCGGCAAACTGCCACCAGCTCGTGCTGGAGCCGCGCCCCTGCCTCACCCGACTCGGCGAAACCTGCCGAGATGACCACGAGTGCGCACACTCCTTTGTGCGCACACTCTCTGGCAACCGGCACCACTGTCGGGGCAGGCGTCACTATGAAAGCAAGGTCAACAGGGCCCGGGCAGTCAAGGACAGAGTGATATGCCACCACGGACTGAACCACCTCTGCCTTGGCGTTCACTGGATAGACGGGACCTTGAAACCCGGTCTCCATGAGATTCCGGAAGAGTTCGCCGCCGATGGTGCCGCGCTCTCGCGAGGCGCCGATGACGGCTATCCCCCGTGGCCGAAAGAATTTTTCCATCGCGGCAACTGCCGCCACCGCTTCGCGTTGCTCGAACAGTATCAGGGCCTCGGGGAGGAGAGAGGCCGGGAAGGTGACACGTATGAATCCCGGTTCACTTTTCAGAACCGTCGGGAAACCCATCTGACGCAGGACCCTGATCATGCGGTTGTTTTCGGGTGCTACTTGCCCCTCAAGCACCGATATGCCCGCCTCGACAGCAGCCTGGGCAAGTTGACCGAGGAGTATCGTGCCCAACCCCTTCGCCTGGTATGCATCGGCAATGACAACGGCAGCGTCGGCCTTTCCTGGGGATGTCACAGTGTAGAGGGTGTGTCCTATGATCTTTCCCTCCCGCGTGGCAAGGAGTGCGAACCGGCCAGCGCCGGGCATCAGCCACTTGACTGCCTCCTCCGGGCTCACGATATGGAGGAAGCGGCGGTAGAGAGTCTCGGCAGAAAGATTTTTGATCCAGTCCACTAAAAGGGCGTGATCTCCGGAATGCACTGGCCGCACATGAGCGAGGGATCCGTCCTTCAGTACCACGTCAGTCTCGAACTGTTCCATGTTGGTATCTCCCCTCTCATTTCCCTACAAAACTGGATGCTTGTTGTTCGATGTGTCTGACCTCAGGCTACCCTCCACGAGGATAAACCGCCCACATGCGGGCGAGCTCGTCCTCCTCGCAACGAATCCCGGCATACTGCATAGCCTTGCCATCCCGGAGAACCCGCACGCCTGCCCCTGACGTGACCCGGCCCACGAAGGCGGACAGGATGCCCATCTCCTCCAAACCGCGTCGCACATCCTCCGCTCGCTCGGGCGGCACTGTGGCCACCAGCGTCCCGGACGAGATCATCCGTAGCGGGTCGAACTGGAAAGCCTGGGCGAAACGCGAGACGACGGGTCGAGTGGGAAGCTGGGATACGTCTATTTCGATACCGACCTCCGAGCGGTAAGCGATCTCCAATAGCGTCTCAAGCATTCCCCCACGCGTCACGTCGTGCATCGCCGTTGCTCCTCGTGCTGCGATTGCCACAGCCTCTGGCACAATGCTCACTTCGGACACCAGTTGGCGCGCCTCATCCAGGTCTCCCTCACTCAGGCCCAGGCGAAGCGCCACATCAGCAAAGTCGTGCGCCAGGATAGCCGTCCCCTCCAGGGCAATACCTTTCGTGACCAGCACCAGGTCGTTGACGTGAGCGCCGCTGGTCCACACCGGCTCACGCCCCGAGGCCGTTCCCAGAGCCGTAACGGCGACGAGCGGCCTGGACAGCCCAGAAGAGTATCCGGTGTGCCCACCGATGATAGACACGCCGATCTCTTTCACTGCCCGGCGCGCATCGCGCATGATCTGCTCCAGCAATTCTTCGTCGTCGGAACGTGGCACCATGACCAGCAGCAAGATCCAGCGGGGTGGAATACCACTGGTGGCGATGTCGTTGCACGCCACGTGAACGGCCAGCCAGCCGATGTTGCCGATGGCACCGACGATGGGGTCGACGTGGGAGACCAGGACATCACCGCCGACGCGCGTCAGCGCCACGTCCTCGCCGAACACAGCGCCCAGGATGACATCAGGATCGTCTGTCTCCATGAAGGGAAACACTCGTTTTTGAAGGACGTCCAACGAAAACTTGGACATGATAGGCTCCTATTTGCTTTTCTACCATAGTGTTTGGTGCCTGCCTGTTGTTTCGGGTCATGCCGGCTTGAGATCAAGCACCGGCGCGCCATTGATCGCGTCCAGGCCCCGCACCCGGAGTACACTCCCTTCCACCGCCAGCCAATCATAATCCGCTGCAGATTCATCGTGCGCTTGGTGGCTGTCTTTGTTCATCTCAGAATATCCCAGGGATTAACCGCCAGAACACTTGGCGTCTATTATGCTCATCAGTAGCATGCGAGTCGTAGGCTTACCACAAGATAGCGTTTCACAGCGATTTATCCCTTCAGCGATCCACTCGCGGTTGAGTGTCAACCCCTACAGTTTTTGGGAAATCTTGTTCCTCGGCGCGATTGACCACTGTGACGAAGCCGCCAAACAACCGGTACTCGTCCAGGCGGCACGAGTTGACCAGCTCGCCGTTCCAGTACGTCATATCGGGACAGCTATCGCACATATCGGCCGTGCCATCAGCCATGATGTCAGGGGCTTGTATGATGCCGATGGTCTGCACGTAGATCGGACTGAACAGGCGCAACGGGTGGCGCACGATGTCGCCCAGATAGCGCTTGTAGGCCACGCGCAGCGTCTTGTCGAACGGTGAGAGCCAGAAAATCTTACCCCCGACTTTGGCTTTGGACAGATAAGCCAGATAGCGACCTGTGAACAGGTGATGTCCGGTCTGGGCCAACTCCATGGTCTTGGGGCCGATCGAGCCATACATGCGGTGCTTCGTGCCGACCATCGCGCCGGCCAACCACTTGATTGAATCGACCTTCCAGGTGCCGCCCAGATAACCGGCTGCGTCAAATTCAGGCACATGCGCTTTGATAAGATCATGGATTTCATATGAAGTGATCGCACGCTCCAGCGGCGTCTCGCTGGCGTAACTGAGATTGCGGGCATCGACAAATTCATCGCCAACCTGGTAAGTGACTTCCTCTTCCAACGGCGCAGTGCGGAAACAGATAAACACCATGCCGTTCACTCGATCGACGTTGCGGTGTGCCCAATGCACCATCTCCGGAATATACTTCTCCGTCGAGGGATAGACAGTGCTGTTAAAGACAAGGTATAAGCCGCCCACTTCATGGATCATATCGGCGAAGTGCTGACGCAGCTCATTCGTCTCGACTTCGTTCTTATCGCGCCACTGCGGACGACCCTGGTTGCTGTCGATGTGAAGGGTGAAGCCGGCCAGCCCGGCCTTCTTCAGTTCGATCAACGTCGGCTTATCCAGTTTCACGGCGTTGGTCAGCATGATGGGCTTGACGTTGTTCTGCGCCATGAAGGCGATCGCGTCCATGATCTGCGGATGCATCAACGGTTCGCCGCCGGCAATCGAGATGTTATCGACTTTGCGCCAGCGCTTGAGGAATAAGACTTCTTCTTTGATTTGATCTAGGGTCTTGTGCCCGTCGATTTTCCGCCGATAGCAGCCCAGACATTGGAGGTTGCAAATATCGGTTACTTCCAACCAACCGATCGGGTTGTCATTCTTGGACCACGGCAACCGATAGATGCTGCTTTTGTCGAGTGTCATGTAGAGTTATCTCCTTGTAATGATATTCCTGTTCATACGCCGTGTTGCCAAACCACATTCTCTTCCACTGTCCGCAGGTCACTGCGGTAACATCGATCGGATTCGATCGCCGCTCACGCAGTCGTTACCTCCACGTTCCCCATCTGGCGCAATGCGCGCCGGACACGCTCCGGCGTGTATGGCAACTCGCGAATCCAGATCCCCGTCGCATCGTGGATCGCGTCCGCCAGCGCAGGCGCCACGCCGTCGACCGAGATCTCGGCGACGGATTTTGCGCCAAATGGGCCGCTCGGCTCGTCGGTTTGGACAAAGATCACGTCCATCACCGGCATCTCGTTCGACCGCGGGATGTGATAGGCGCCAAAATGTGGGTTGAGAGGGCGGCCATCTCGATCAAAGAGCATTTCTTCGCTCAACGCAAAGCCGAGCGCCTGCGCCATGCCGCCTTCGACCTGACCAGCAGCAGTGATGGGGTTGATGACGCGCCCACAATCCACCACCATCAACAGCCGCTCGACCGTGATCTGCCCGGTCTCCACGTTGACGGCCACCTCAGCAAACTGGGCCGCCGTCGGCGGCGGGCTGACGTAGCTGACGTGCGATGCCGTCGCCGCAATCTGATGCTGGTTTTGCTGGTGCAGGCTGCTCAGTGCTACCTGGGCCAATGTCACAGTGCGGCCATCAGGCGCAATGGCCTTGCGGTCTTGCAGGATCAGCTCAGTGGGATGCTCAAGCTCGAGCATCGTTGCGGCGTGTTCCTGAATTTGCTTTGCAATCTCCAGGGCGGCCTTGCGTACCGCTTGACCACTGATATAGGTCGTACTGCTGGCGTAGGCCCCCTTGTCAAACGGCGTCAAGTCAGTATCTGACGAGTACACAATCATGTCGTCAAGCGGAACACCCAACACCTCGGCGGCCATCTGGGCCAGGATTGTATCGGAGCCGGTGCCCAGGTCGGTGGCACCCATCAGCAGGTTGAACGATCCGTCGTCATTCATCTTGAGCGTGGCAGAAGCCATATCTAGCCCGGCGATGCCGCTGCCGTGCATGACAACGGCCATGCCGATGCCCCGCCGGATGCGTCCGGCCTGGCGCCGATGCGTCTCCCGTTTGGCGTAAAAATCGGTTGCCTCCAAGCCAATCGCCACGCATTGCTCTAGGGCGCTGCTTTGCAGGGATTGCACACAGCCTTCCCGCCCTTCACCGAGCGCCTTAGCTAGGTGCATCGTCTCGCCGACCTTGAGCCAGTTCTTCCGTTTGAACTCGACCACGCTCAGGCCGAGTTGTTCGGCAATTTCGGCCATCAGCACTTCGATGCCGAACTGGCACTGCATCGCGCCATAGCCCCGAAACGCGCCCGCGGGCGGAGTGTTGGTGTACACCACATCGCACACAAAACGCGAGTTGGGCGCGTTGTACAGGGTCAATCCCTTGAACCCACCCACCATCTGCACGGTCAGGCCGTGTGTGCCATAAGCGCCGGTATCGCCGATCAGGTAAAGGTCGGTCGCGTTGACTCGGCCGTCTTTCACGCCGATCGTGTAGCGGATAATCTGTGGATGCCGGCTGCGCGAGCTGGTGAACTCTTGGGTGCGGGTGTACTCCATGTAAACTGGCCGGCCGGTTTTGAGCGTGAGGTGAGCGCACAAGTCCTCCAGAATCAGTTCCTGCTTGTTGCCGAAACCGCCGCCGATGCGTGGCTTGACGACCCGGATGCGCTTGACAGGCAAGCCGATCAGCGGGGCCACGATGCGCCGGATGTGAAACGGCACCTGGGTGCTGGTGCGGATCACCAGGCGATCGTCCTCGTCCCAGTAGGTGAGGCAAACATGCGGTTCAAGGTGGGCATGCTGCTGCTTGGGGGTGCGATACTCGCCGCTAAAGACCTTGTCGGCTGCGGCCAAGGCTGCTTCGACGTCGCCGGCCTGCGCTTCGATGTGGTGGACGATGTTGTGCTGCGGATCAAATATGTCCTCGGTGTCCGGCTCATCGTGAATCATCGGCGCCGTCTTGCATCGCCTCTTCCGGATTGACGACGGCCGGGAGCACCTCGTATTCAACATCAATCAATTGCACCGCGCGGCGGGCCAATTCCGGCGTCTCGGCGGCGACGACAGCCACACGGTCGCCGACATGGCGCACCTTATCGTCCAGACATACCTGGTCATACGGTCGGGGTTGAGGATAGCTCTGGCCACCGGAAGCATACTTGACGCGCGGGATGTCTTGGTAGGTCAAAACGGCATAGACGCCCGGCAAGGCACGCGCCCGGCGGGTGTCAATGCGCTTGATACGAGCGTGAGCGTGCGGGCTGGTGAGTAACGCGCCGTACAGCATACCCTCCAGCTTCAAGTCGCCGGTGAACACCGGGCGGCCCTGCACCAGTTTCCTGGCATCCACTTTCGGTTCTGGTTTTCCGACTACCCGGGTCTTTTCCATTTCGGCGGGCGTAAAGACGAGCGGCGGCAACGGGTCACGATCCGCTCCCCGGCGATGGAACGCCTCGGGCAGGTCAACTTTATCTGTGCCTTTGAACAGGGGCCGTTCGAGGTGCATGACGGGCGCGACTTGTTCACCGCGCAACATCGCCGCTGCGCGCTGCACGGCTTCGATCACGCTGACGTACCCTGTGCAGCGACAGAGCACATTGCTCATCGCTTCTCGGATTTCGGCTTCGGTGGGGTCGGGGTTTTCTTCTAACAGGGCCTTGGCGACTAGAACCTGCGCGGGTGTGCAGAAGCCACACTGAATCGCGCCGGTCTCGACAAAGGCCTGCTGCACGGGATGCAGCCCGCTGCCTTGACTCAGCCCTTCGACCGTGGTGATTGTGCGCCCATGTGCATCGGCAGCCAGGGTCGTGCAACTGCGCACCGGCTGGCCATCCAGCAGCACAATGCATACGCCACAGTCCCCGGTATCGCACCCGCGCTTGACGCTCAGATAGGATTCGCGGCGCAGCACGTCGAGCAGTTTCTCGTGCTGTTCAACCGACAGGTGTTTTCCGGCTCCATTGATCGTGAGAGTGATGTTGATGGGCTGTTCGCTCATAGACGGCTTGCTCCTTTCCTACACTGTTCGAGGGCGCAGTAGGTCAGCACCCCGGCCATCGCCCGACGATACCCGGCGTTGCCAGGAACGTCGTCGTGCGGGGCAACCTCCTGCTCAACGGCTTCGGCCACCCGGCGGATGCGCCTGATGATCAACGGGCCGCCGACCAAGAGATCAGCCGAGTCTGCCAGCCTGACAGGCTCGCGCCAGACCCCCATCAGAGCCAGGCGAGCCCGGCGGACAAAGCCTTCCGTTAGAATGACCACGACGAGGGCGGCCATGACCGGCGCATCCGCACCTCTGGACATCAAATAGGCTTCACCCGACACGCTCCCAGGCACATTCATAGGCACATGCACAGTGGCAATCTTGCCGTGATACGGCCCAACGCACCGCAAGAAATCCGCCAATGTTACTTCTTGCGCCACTTCGACAAAGCTCACCCGAGCGCCAAGGGCCAGCAGCGCCGCTATCCACTGCGGAGCTACATCGGGCGACCGCACAACCTGTTCAACCGTGACCGCACTTGGCGCTTGCCACTTGAGCGTGTCATCCAGGCTGCGACGGAACATATCCGGACCTGTGGGCGCCTCACAAATGGCCTGAAGCGAGGCCTGCGCGTCCAACCTCAACCACTGGGCAGTTTCATCTGTCTCCAGAGTCAAGACTTGGATCGCTTCCTGGTTTTTTGTTCGAGTTGTCATGGCAACAGCGTCTCCTTTCGGTGCTGCGTGCTTCATCAGGGATAACGCGATGCTGACGCACTCCAAAAACGTGCGCCATACCGTTCCACCACCTGAGCCTTGCCGCTGAGCGCCAGCGCCTCGAGCGCTTCTTGCACCTGCCCCGGCGTCCAGCGTTCCAGCGCGCGCGTCAATTCCTCTTCACGCATCGGGTGACGGGTAATGATGCTCACGATGGCCTCCACCAGTGTATTGTGCCCCGATAGATCAAAGATACCTCTTGCTGGATGCACCACCTGGGCAATGTCGCCCAAGATAGCTGTCGCCCGCATCAGCCCATCTTCGTCCGGCGGTTGAACCCACGGCTCGGCTGGCGGACGGATAGGCAAGTTGATATGCACCTGGTCAGGTTCAATGCGCTGCAAAGCCGCCGCAATATCACGCAAGGCGTCTTCCGTGTCGTTCAGGCCCTTGACGAGCATGACCTCGATCCACAGCTTGCCGTGATACATTTGCCGGAAGGCCACCAGCCCATCCATCAAACGGTCAAAGGTCAATGCGGGCCAGGGGCGATTGACCTTGCGGTAAAGTTGGACATTGCCAGCATCAAGCGTGGGCAATACCGCGTCGGCGGCGGATAGCTCTTCTCGAATCTCTGGCAGATACAACAGCGAGGCATTGGTGATGACGGCGACGGGCAAATCGGTCAGCGTCTTGACCTGGCGGATCAGCAGTCCGAGGCTAGCATGCAGCGTCGGCTCGCCTGAACCGACAAAGGTGATCCAGTCAATATCGCCTGGACGATGTGCAGCCAGCGCTGCCTGCACTTCCGCCAGGATTGCTTCTGGCACGTAGTAGTTTTTGCGCTCGTTGACGAGCGGCGTGCTGCGCCCCAACTGGCAATACACGCAATTCCAGTTGCACGTCTTGAGCGGGACGGGGTCAATCCCCAACGATTGACCGAGTCTCCGTGATGGAATCGGACCAAAGACGAAGCACATCTTACATTCATCCTTCTGCTCCTCCTATGGCGGCGCAGGAGCCAACTTGGCCTTTGCCAGCACACTTTCAAGGCGCTGTTTGATAACGGGCAACGGAGCAGCACCGACCATGCGATCCACCACCTGCCCGTGCGCCACAAACAGCATCGTGGGAATGCCCCGCACGCCATAATGCGTGGCCCACTGCGGACAATTGTCGGTGTTGACTTTGGCGACGATCACCTTGCCAGCGTACTCCTGGGCAATCTGCTCCAACACCGGCGCGACCATCCGGCACGGCCCACACCACGGCGCCCAAAAGTCCACAATCACCGGGACGAGCGACTGGAGCACAGCCTTTTCAAATGTTTCGTCACTTACGTGAATTGGCTCGTTCATCACTGGAATCCTCCACAATCTGAAAGAATTCACTTGTCCACCCGATGCGAGAAGGGTCTTGAACACGAGCAACAAACAAGATACCCCCTAACGAAAGAACGCCTGGCCCTGGAACGCAAAAGCATCGCCAGCCTTGGCAACGCAGCAAGGACGCATCGGCGGCAACTCGTCGTTGGCAAAGTAGCGCGCCGTCAGGCTTTCCTCCATATCCGGCGAGAGTTCGCCTCCCACAATCCGGCACTCAAAGAAAATCGTCACCGGCTGCACCTGGTCGCCGTTGGGATACACAAAAGCGTACTCTGGCGCGGAGTAGACGCCGATGAGCATCGTCGGCTCGACCTCCAGCCCGGTTTCCTCGCGCACCTCGCGTACAACGGTGTCGGCGATCCGCTCGCCCGGTTCCATCGCGCCGCCGGGAAAGCCCCACAGGTTATCCCCATCGCTGCGCTGCAAAAGCAGGATGCGGTCCTCTGTATCCCGAATGCAGGCTGCGGCCGATGGCCCCAACAGCAAATCGTGCCCGACGCACTCTCGCAAACGGGCGAGGTAACCCGTTATTCCCATGCTCACCCTTCTGTCTTCTCCGTTGCCTGGCCGCTGGCGCGCTCGCCCGCACGCCGGTCGGCAATGGCCTCCAGGAACGTGTTCACCGTCAGCTTGGCGCAGTGATGCTTGGCTTCAGGCAGACCGCCCAGAGCCTCCATCAACTCCTCTGGACTGATCTTGCCTGCCGCCTCCATAGATCGCCCGCGCACCAGGGTAGTGAGCATGCTTCCACAGGCTATCGCCGATTCGTGACCATCGGTCGTGAAGGTGGCCTCCTTGATTGTCTCTCCGTCCAATCGCAGATAGATTTCCATCGTATCCCCGCAGCGCCCATGGACGATCCCACGGGCATCTGGATCGGGCATGCGACGCATATTCTTGGGATGAGTGGCTTCATCTAGCACTCGATCCGAGTACGTAATAGTTTGTTCACGAGTCTCCATAGCATCACCTCTGCCGAAAATACTGGATCACAGGAACGCCTCAGTCTGCTTTCGGGCGTTGAATGACATTCAATGCCCCCTGGGCATGCATGCGCACGACGCTGTCTGGATCGGTCAGCTTTTCGATCAGCTTCGGCGCCGCACATCGAACAAGATCAGGCCGCCGCTTACCGATGATTCGCAAGATTTCGGGGGCTTCTCGACGGACATACCGGGTATCTGGATCGTCCAACAATTCCGCGAATAGAGGAATCGCGTTAGCAAACCATTCAGGGCGTTGAGCAGCGATGTTTTCACACGCCCGGATGACGGCCAGTCGCACTTGGGGTTCCTCGTCGTTGGCTTTTTGCCAAATACGGTCCAGATAGCTCTTGACGATTTCCGGTTGGGCCCGGCCGATGCATCCCAACGCCCAGATCGCCTCCTCGCGCACTCTGGCCTCTGGGTGCTCTATCAGTTGCGTCAGCCTGGGCACGGCTATCTGAACCCACTTGGGCCTTTGGAGCCCGATTTGTCCAAAGGCCCAGCAAGCGCGGGAACAAACCTCAGAGTTCGAGTCAGAAAGATAGCCGATCAAATCAGGGATGATCGTTTTTACCAACTCGGGTTGCCGGAAGCCAACGTGAGCGATCCTGCCTAATGCCACGCAAGTCGCCCTGCGTTGACTGCTTTTCGATTCGGAGATTAAGGTCATATCCTCAAAAGCGATAAGCTTGTGCATCGCACGATTACCTCTCGACAGGCGTCTTGCTCATCCCCGACTGTGCAATGTCCCTATGGCTTGTGCCGGCAGGTTCCTCCCGTCGAACAGGGAGGCGTGTCGCACCGCTCCTCGCGACCACAGCAAGTATGCCCCGCTGGGCGAGCTGTTTGCCCGCTCAAGACAAACGGAGCAGATATTAGTTTATCCAACGCCGCGCTGCCGCAATGTGGGCAGGTAACCGCCTGGCTGCCTCTCACCAGCACCTCGAGAGTCGCACCGCAAACGCGACAACGATATTCGTAAAGTGGCATGGCTTTCCTCTCAACTCAGAGTCAGCGTTGTTCCGGCCGGGAACGGATTCGCCTGATCGCCCAAGGCATTCGCCAGGGCGACGTAGGCGCGCTCGCCCGTGCAGTGGTTGAGGTAGAGGCGGGGTGAGCCATAGGTGCCCTGTAACACCTCAATCACGTGCTGCAAATACGCTGCGTCGGCGTCTACTAGGTGCGTGCCGCCCATGATGGCCGTGATCGGGCGTTGGAACACTTGATGGACACGAGCCAGTGTGTTCAGCAGACCCGCGTGACAACAACCACAGACGACGGTTAGCCCTTGGGTTTCCACCACCAGTGACGTGTCATCACGGTAAGGGTCAGGCTGCCAGCCACTCTCGGCGGGTACAACGTGGCGGGCGCTGCGCCCTTCCGGCTCTGGACGGTCGGCGATTTCGCCGATCATCCATACGCCGGGCACGATCTCGGCTGGAGTCTCGCAGAGTCGCAGGTCTGCCCGTTGAGCCAGCTCGTCCCGTGTCATGGACAGCCCGATAGACTTGTGCTCGCCGCCTCGGATCGAATAGCGCGGGCGAAAGAGATCAGGACTGGCATAGAGTGGCAGGCCTGGCTTGAGCGCGAGAGCGGCAGCCAGTCCACCGGTGTGATCCACGTGCGCATGGCTGAGGACTAGCGCCGTGGTCTCACGCGGGGCGTTACCAAGCAAGTCCAAATTGTGCGCCAGCACAGCCTCGGTTTGGCCAGTGTCGAAGAGAATGTTGCCATGGTCCGTTTCGATGAGAAAACTCAAACCATGTTCACCCCAGAAACGCGAGCTATGTTGTACAGCGTTGTCAGTAACACAAGTTATCTTTTTCATGGCCTTTATCCGTCGCTGGCTTGTGGCTATCGGTTGTGAATGTGACCCAGATTGTGTCCTCCTCAAATGACGCGGCAACTCAATCGTAAGCCCGGCGTGTCTCTTCATCTGTCAAGATGTGCCGGATCCGCTCCTGCCCCCTGGCGGACTCCCAGGTTCCGAGTTGCTGGTGGGTCACGTAATAGTTCTGTGGGATGGGATGGGTACCGATCACCACATCGAGCTGGTATTTGGTCGGGATAAAGTCACAAAAGGCGTCCAGCCGTGGGCAGGGCGGATAGCCGACGGCCAGGCCGGTCGCCAGGTGGATGACCTCCGCACCATTCTTTTTCATCTCGGCGGGCGCATATTCCACATTGCCGCCCGGGCACCCGCCGCACGTGGTGTAGCCTACCAATTCGACTTCTTCGCCCTGGTAACGCGCAAAGGCACCCTCGCGGTTTCGCAAAGCTCTCAAGCACTTGCCGCCGGCGCAGGTGTGATAGCGATCGCAGATGATGATGCCGATCTTTGTCATGGTAGCTACTCCTCAGAGTGAACATCCGCCATGGTCCAGGCTCTCCGTCAGCCTGCCGTCAGTTCATCCAGCCGCCGCTTTGCTTCGTCCAACTGCCGTTGCAACTCACTGGTTGTTTCCTTCAAAGTGGCGATTCCCTCCTCGCGGGAACCGGCCGGGGCGGACGAAGGCGGTGGCACGCTTGGCGTGGGAGGCGCGGCGGCGCGCCCGCCCATTCCCAGGCCTTGCCCCATCCCCCTTCCTCGCCCCATACCTCGCCCCATGCCTCTTCCTCGTCCCATGCCGCGCCCCATTCCCATCCCTTGTCCCACACCTGTACCTGCCCCAGCCTGGACGTTGGGGATAGCGATGGACTGCAGTTTTCCGGCCTTGAAGGCCTCGACCGCATCTCGCACTTTCCCACCGTCGAAGAGGTAGATGGGCACATCGGCGGACTGGAAGACTTGAAGAGCATTGGGACCCACGTTGCCGGTCACCACCGCCTGGGCGCCTCTCTCGACGACGAGTTGGGCCGCCTGGATACCGGCTCCGCTGGGGGCGGCTATCGCCGGGTTCTCGATGGCTTCGAATTGCAGGGTCTCCGTCTCTACAAGGACGACCATGGGGCAGCGCCCAAAGACGGGGCTTGTCGGCGCGTCAAGGTTTGCACCGTTCGACGTGATCGCGATCTTCATTTGCATCCCTCCACATGATATTTGCCATCAGGCTCGTCTCTGCCTTGCTTGAGAACGATGCTTCCGACGGGCACGCCCGCATCGCGGGCGAGAATCGAACACTTGGCTTGCAAGAGGAAAAATGTCCGCGCTCCATTTGCGCTCAAGGTCTCATAATTGGCCTGCCCCCTTGGCGATCACCAGGTCGGCCTCTTTGTACAGTTGTCGAAATTCTTGCGAGCAACTGTGCAAAACCGTGCCGGGCGCATCAGAGCCGGTGCTGATGATCTCGGCCGCGCCGTCCACCCCGGCGGCCAGGGCATCTTCCAGCGTTGCATCGTTGAGGCTCGGCCCCCCCTTGACCGCATAGCTCACAGGCGTATGAAGCGTCTCGATGAGCACGCAATCAAAGACCGTCTCGCCGGCATTGTCGGCCAGGTAAAGCACCCGCCTCGCTCGGGTCAGCGCTTCTCGAAAGGCCGGCCTGTGTAGGTTTTCATGGACTAGATGCCCGCGAAAATGGGCGTCGTCTTTTGCTGCGGAGCGTGCTCCATCACGTGCTGAGCAATCGGCTCGAATAACGGCGAGGTGTATGCCTCGATCTCGCCGACGTCGCACAAGCACGCCAACTCGGAATCGAGCGGCAGCCGCCCCAGCAGCGGCACGCCCAGTTGCAACGCAGTATGCATTGCCTGGCTGGGGCCAAAGACTTCGATGTGCTCGCCGCACTTGGGACAAATGACGTGGCTCATGTTTTCGACCAGCCCCAGGATAGGCGTTCCCAATTGTTGCGCCATGCGGGCCGCCTTGCGCACTACCATCCCCGCCAGGTCTTGAGGCGAGGTAACCAAGACGACTCCGCTGAGGGGAATGGACTGCATGACCGTCAGCGAGGCATCCGAGGTGCCAGGGGGCAAATCCAGAATCAGGTAATCCAGATCGCCCCACATCACGTCCGTCCAGAACTGCTTGATCGTGTTGCCGACGAGCGGGCCACGCCAGATGACGGCGTCGTCTTCATTGGGCAGCAACAAGTTGATGGACATGACCTCGATGCCAGTTTTCGTCGTGACGGGAACGATGCCGGTGGGAAGCATCGCCGGCGGCTCGTGAAGGCCAAACATGTATGGAATGCTGGGGCCGGTGATGTCGGCGTCGAGCACGCCCACTCGCTTCCCCTGCCGGTTCAACGTCACCGCCAGCAACGCGGCCACCGACGACTTGCCTACGCCGCCTTTCCCACTTGCCACGGCAATCACGTGAGCGATCTGGTTCCCCGCCTGCGCGGGCTTGGGGCCGCCCTCGGACGCCGTCATAAACGCCGCGCGCTCCTGTTGGCTCATCTCGACCAGCTTGACCTCAACTTGATAGCTCGAATCAAGCTTCTTGACGGCCTCTTGCACGCCGCGCACCAAGCCATCCTTCATCGGGATTTCTTTGAAGGGCAGAGCCAGACTGACTGTGACGCGGCCGTCTTGTATGGCGACGTCCTTGATCATTCCCAACTCCACCAGGTTGCGCTTGATCTCTGGGTGCATCACCTGGCGCAGTCCCTGGTACACCGTTTCAGTTGTTATCATTGCCTACGTCCATCCTTTCTCTAGATTCCAGTTCCACATCCCACCGTCAGGCGCGTCCGTTTCCATACAGGGCCGCAACGCGCTCTTCGACCGGCAAGTCCATGATCTGCCGCAATCGCCCATCGCCGCTCTTGCCAAAGCGAGCAGGATCGTAGGCGGGCAGCTTGAGCGCGGCGCGCTTGGCGTCAATGTGCGCCAGAGCCTTGGCGACCATCTGCTGCGGATCGGGAATGAACTCGAGTCGCGCGCCGACTTGCTTTTCCCACCCTTCGCCGATCAGGCGCGTGACCTCGTCGCTGCCGCCCACGGGCGAGCTGACGCCAAAGATCGTGTACACGCCCGAGGCGACAAAGTATGTGCCGATAGAGAGCGCTTTTTCGCTCATCCATTCCGGCGCAAAGCCGACGACGGGCAAATCGGAAATGTCCTCGCCCAGCCCGCCCTCGGCCACCATCTGGGTCAGCACGGTCAGAATGCGGCTGTTGTCCACGCAACTGCCCAGGTGCAGCACGGGCGGGATGCCGATGGCTTCACATACCTCGCGCAAGCCAGGCCCCGCATACTCCATCGCCTCGCCCAGGAGCATTCCTATCTTGGCGTTGGCGATCGCGCCGCAGCCTGTCATCACCACCAGCACGTCGTTCTTGATAAACTCGCGCACCAGGTAAACGTGCGTCTCGTCGTGCGCGGTGCGCGGGTTGTTGCAGCCCACCACGCCCGCCGCGCCTCGAACCCGGCCCGCGGTCACGGCATCGTTGAGCGGCCGGAATGAGCCGCGAAATGTGCCACCTTGCATGTAGTTGATATATTCGTGCGAAAAGCCTGGCACCAGCTCATTCGTAACGGGCGGGATGTTGGCGTGACCATTGCGAGACGGGTAATTGTCCACGGCCATGCGGACAATCTGCCGGGCGATGTCGGGCGCGCGGTGCTCGTCAAACTCAACGTGCGTCGCGCCGGTGATGTCGGCCTTGGGCGAGGTGGTGATAAGCTTGGTGTGAAAGCGCGCCGAGAGGTCGCCCAACGCCTGCATGATACACTGCACATCCACCACCATCGCCTCAACGGCACCCGTGAGCAAGGCGAGTTCCTGGCTGAGAAAATTGCCTGCCACGGCCACGCCCTGGCGCATCAGGATTTCGTTGGCCGTGCAGCAGATGCCGCACAAGTTGATGCCGGCCGCACCTTTGGAGCGAGCGTATTCGATCAGTTCCGGGTCTTGCGTTGCAGCGACAATCATCTCAGAGAGTGTCGGCTCGTGGCCGTGGATGATAATATTGACCTCATCCTGTTTGAGGACGCCCAGATTGACCTGGGCCACCGTCGGGCTGGGCGTGCCGAACAGAATGTCCGAGAGATCGGTCGCCAACATGCTGCCGCCCCAGCCATCCGAGAGTGCGGTGCGCAGCGCGTGCCGCAAGATATGCTCCGGGTCTTGATCGGTACCCATGTGCGTGCGATGCAGCGTCTCGACGATCTCGCGCGTGACGCTGCGCGGCGCGATACCCAGCTTGCGCCAGATCTCTTGCCGCTTGGCGGGCGCGCGGCTGACGTAGGTCAGCTCGCCGCGCATCTGCGCAAAGTTGCCGATGGCTCGCTCGGCCACGGCCAATGCCAAGTCGTTCGCCGATTGGCCGTCGAGCGAGATCCCCATCGTTTTGGCAACGTTGCGCAGCTTGGCGACATCCGTCACTTTGTAGCCCGGCGCTTCACCCTTGGCAACGGCTTGCAGCGTAAAGGCCATGTCCAGTCCGTGATCCGAGTGAGCGGACGCGCCAGCGGCAATCCCGCGGGCCAGGTTGCGCGCGGCGACCGTCTCCAGCGTCGCCCCGCACACGCCGCGCTGGCCCTCCTTGACCAACCGACACGGCCCCATGTGGCAGTTCTTGCAGCATCGGCCATCCTCACCAATGGGACAAGGAGACATGGCCGCAGCCCGGCTAAAGACGGTCGGGATACCCTGCGCGTCGGCTTGCGCCTGCAGCATCTCGACGGCCGGGTCAACGGTTCGAATCTTGGTTGTTTTGGACATCGGGTCACCTCTCTTGTGTGTCTTCAAATTCATCTTCAACAGCCAGGACTTGCAACAAGATTCTGGCGGCCCGCTCAGCCACTGCCGAGCAAGGCTGTGTTCCACCAGAACCATACCCGTTGGCGCGCAAATCGCCGCACCGCGTCGAGCCTAATTCCTGGGCAAAGCGTTCCCGGTATTCGGTGGCGAGCCTCTGACACTCGCGGTCGTCTTCCGTAGGCTTGGTGCGCCCATGCAATGCACCGATCAACAGCACGCCCCCACTCAGCGCGCCACACATTTCCTGATATGAGCAGCCCACGCCGCCTGCCAGGCCGGTGGCCATCCGCTGCACCCAATAATCCACCTGACCCAACAAATACTCGCCCACGGCGAGCACGGTGGCCTCGGATCAGTGGTACCCTGGCGTTGTACCCGACGCTGTCATTAACTGACCGACGCGTTGCGCCACTCGCGCCTCATCTTGGTTGCTCATCGGTTTGACTCCATTTGGCGGCCAGAGCTTCTTTGATGAGCGTAGTCAGCTCCTCAGCCTGAAGATAGCCGACGATTTCCATATCTTGTTCCGTAACGCCTTCGACTTCCGATACGGCATGTTGGATTTCCATCGAAAGTGGAATGGCAATTGGACACAGGAACGACGAGGGACGGAATTTGTACGACACACGTCCACTCTCGTCCACGGTCAGGTCTTCAATCAGCCGCATCCGTACCACGTCCACACCGGTTTCTGGGTCAATCACCGACATGAGCCTTTTTAGAATCGCCAGGCGGAGTTGGTAAGCTTTGGAGAACGGCCAGGTCTCACTCATGTTCTGTCTCCCTGGTGATTCAAATGCGCTGCCACTCGCTGCCAGATGTCGCGCATGGCCTGACTGGCGAGCGCGTCAGGGCGATATGCCGTCACCGGCTCGCCATGTACCATTGCTTCCGTCACCGCGGCATCAAAGGGGATACATCCGACAGTCTCGATCCCCTGTCCCCGGCAATACATTTCGATCCGTGCAGCACCGGCCGGATACACGTCGAACTTGTTGATGCACACCAGCGACAGCACGCGAAAGTGCGCCGTCGTCTGCAACACCCGCTCCATGTCGTGAATGCCGGCCGCCGTCGGCTCGGCCACGACGAGGGCCAGGTCAGCGCCAGAGGCCGCCGAGATGACGGGGCAGCCAATGCCGGGCGGCCCATCTACGATCACGATCTGATACCCCTCATCCAGCCCGAGTAAGCGCGCCTGCTGCTTGACCAGCGTGACGAGCTTGCCAGAGTTTTCGTGCGCGGGCCGTAGTGCTGCGTGAAACAACGGCCCATAGCGGCTGTCTGATCTGAACCAGTGTCCGGCCAACTGTGGCTCCATGTGGATCGCTTGCGTGGGACACTGATACACGCAGGCGGCGCAGCCATCGCAAGCCACCGTGTCTATGCTGTATTGACCCTCTCGAACCTGAACCGCATCAAAGCGACAGACCTGCGCGCAGACGCCGCAGCCTTCGCACTTGGTCGAGTCCAGGCTGGCTTTCGAGCCGCCCATGAATTCGTGCTGTTCAAGCAGGTGTGGCTGAAGAACCAATTCGAGATTGGCCGCGTCTACGTCGGCATCGGCGAGCACGGCGCGCGAAGGCATTGGCCCGTCACACGCCAGGTGCGCGAACGCCGCCGCCAGGCTCGTCTTGCCCGTGCCACCCTTGCCACTCAGAATCACCAACTGTTTCATCTCATCATTTGTCCATTGCACATCCCGCAACTACAGCGTCGGCAGTCGCATACGGAACATGGCGTGCCTGATCAGTATCTCGCTCGAATTCTGCGAGGTGTTCTGCCACCCCTGTGCGTGGCTCGGCGCTCAGGCGAGCAATAAAGTCAAGTGAAAGCCGTTGGCCTTCCAGGTCATCTTCACAGTCAGGCAAGTGGATCTCGATCACGGCATCCCCTTGGTCAGACGCCGGGCATACGTCAATGTTGGTTATGGCCATGTAGTGTGATTGACCTGTGCGAGCAATGCAACCGTACACTCCCCCGGCTGGCACAGCCCTTTCGGCTAATACGCTCAAACGGACGGCTGGCATGCCAATGGAACGGTTATGCTGTGTGCCCGGTGCAACCTGGCCGGTTAACCGAAATGGTCGCCCCAGGCAATGACGAGCCATCGCGATATCCCCACGGCGCAATGCTTCGCGGATGCGTGTGCTGCTGACCACGTCGCCTTTCCAAGTAACGACAGCGGCTTCCTTCACTGCAAACCCAAGCCTTGCACCGGCTTGCCGCAAAAAGGCGAGATTGCCCTCACGCTTATGTCCCAACGCAAAGTCTCGTCCTGCCCACAGTTCGATCATATGCAATTGGCCGACAAATTTCTCAACCAGGTCCGCCGCGCGCACCTGGGCCATTTCCTGCGTGAACGTCATCACGACACTCAGGTCTATGCCCAGTTGCTCGAACAGCGCCAATTTCTCCTCTGTGGTGGTCAAGGAATATGGCGTTCCATGTCCTAACACGATGTCAGGATGCGGAACGAATGTAACAATCGTAGCACGGCAGCCGCTCGTATGCGCTGATGCGACGACGCGCCGGATCAGCGCTTGGTGCCCCAGGTGCACACCGTCAAACACGCCGACGGCCAGAACGCTGGGAACCACGTCAGTTGTGGCAGAGAGATCGAAAACGGTCTGCACGCTTATCTCTCCCTCTCTGTGATCTGCAAGAACATCTTTTGAAACAGCGTCAGGTACTCTGGGCGAATCTCTACCAGCGTCTGCCCCTGCGCGATGCCTTCGGCAATCGCGCGGTCGAATGGAATCCGCATCAAGATGGGCAATCCTGCCGTCTCGCAAAAATCGTCTACACCACCATCGCCAATGCCGTCGCGGTTGACCACGACACCCATTGAGAGATTCAACTCGCGCCCAACCTGTGCCGCCAATTTCAAGTCATGCAATCCAAACGGCGTCGGCTCGGTGACGAGCAGCAAGAAATCCGCCCCGCGCACCGATTCGACGACTGGACACGAAGTGCCAGGCGACGCGTCCAGGATGACGATTTGGTCCGCGCGCAGCGTGGGCAAGGCCCACTTTTTGAGCTGGCGAATGATGGGCGTTGCCATCGGCTCGCCCACGTTCATCACGCCGCGCGCAAAGGCAATGCCGCTCGGCGTCGTTCCGCTTTCGAGCACACCCATCACATCTTGCACTTCAGAGATGGCATATTCCGGGCAGATCAGCGTGCAACTTCCGCAGCCGTGACACAACTGCGGAAAGACGAGCACCTTTTTGCCTAATACGGCGATCGCGTGGTATTGGCACACCTCGGCGCATTTGCCGCAGTGGGTGCACTTGGCTTCGTCCACGCGAGGAATCAGGAGGCCCACCTCTTGACGTCGCTCGAACGTCGGTTTGAGGAACAGGTGGGCATTGGGGGCTTCCACGTCGCAATCCAGGAAAAGCGGCAGATCGGGCCGCGCTGCGGGCTGAGTCTGCGTTCGATCCGCCGCCAGGCAGAGTGCCAGGCTGGTCGCGACGGTGGTCTTGCCCGTGCCGCCTTTGCCGCTGGCGACGGCGACCCTCATGCCTTTTCCTCGTGATGGCAATCGTCGCGGGTCGCCGCGCCGACCTGTTCGAGTTGCCCGGCCTTGAAACGCGCGATCACGTCTTGGGCTGTGCGGCTGTTACCGAACAGATACATCGGCACGCCGGCTGCGTGGAGCGCCTCAAAGGCGTGCGGGCCAAAGTCGCCGCTGACGACCGCGTCGGCCTTGTGCTCCGTGACGAACTGCGCTGCCTGGATGCCAGCTCCGCCTGAGGCGCTGACGCCTGGATTGGGATGCGCCTGCCATTCCAGCGTGTCGGTATCTATGACAAGCAAGTACGCCCCGCGCCCAAAGCGCGAATCCACTTCTGACTCGATAGTGGGTGAGACAGTGGTAATGATGATTTTCATGGCGCTAACTCAACAGGTTTTCAAATTCATCCTCATGCTCAACTTCTTCGCTGAGGATGTGGACGAGCAGGTTGTACGTGATGGGATCTTTGCCATGCGTCTTTTGGACCAGTTTGTTGTAGACCTCGATCGCGCCGCGCTCGGCTTCGATCACCGTTTTGACGATGGCCTCGAAATCTTTTTCATTGGCCGGCGGAGCCGGGTAGCTGTCGTTGCCAGCCTTGGGCAGCTTGCTCACGTCGGCCAGCGGCTTGCCGCCCAGCGAGACGATGCGTGCGGCCAGTTCTTGCTGGTGCTCCAGTTCATCTTTCGAAGTGTCCAGGAGCAGAGCGGACAACTGCTTGGCGGCCGGCCGTCCGGTGACGACCTGGCCCATGTGGTTGTAAGCATACGCGGCCAGCCATTCGTCCGCGTACGCGCGGTTGAGATCGGCGACGAGTTCGGCTACATCCAGCCCCACAATTTGTTTGCCTTTGGTACCCATTTGCTTTCTCCTTGGTGTTATTCACGAACCATCTTGGTCCCGCACTTGGGGCAGGCTATATCGAGACAACGTTGACCCACCTGGTGCGGTATCTTGTGCCCACACTTGGGGCAGACGCAGTTGCCGCCGGGCCCGGAGCCGGGCTTGGTGCCGCCGCCCTGCCCGCGTCCGCCGCCACGGCCTTGACCACGCCCGCTGCCGGCCTGACCACGTCCGCCACGTAACAATCGGTTGAACATGATTTCACCTCATTTCTTGGTGGTGCGACGCGCTGAAATGCGCGTCGCACCATCATCGTGGCTCGGTTATTTCGGCTCGATCTCTTCGATGCGCTTGTTGATCGCATCAAGTTGATCTTTGAGCCATCCAGCTTGTTGCTTGAGCGCCTCGGCTTCTTGCTGCGGCGCTGGCGGAGCGTAACCCCAACGCGCCCAACGCGGCAGGCCGGTGGCGTAAAACATGTTCCGCCAACCACGCCCGCCCCCACGAAAGCCGCGCGCCAGTCCGAGCCTCGGCGCAGGATTGGCATATCCCGGCGCATCATAGCCCGAGCAATAGCCTGCCTGGCGGCCGCTCATGGGTCCAGCCCCCATCGGGCCGGTTCCATCTCCTCTTGGCATGTCACTCACCTCCTTTCATCTCTTTTACACAATGCTCTTTACCATCATTACTAACTGCGGTTGCCGCGCCTGCGATGCCGATAGGTCGGGCCACGTCCTACTTTGCCCTGTAGTGCATTTTGCCAGGAGGTCGTGGTCGGTGCGGGCTTGGGACGGGATAACCACTGTTCCAGCGCAACAATGAACGCATCGGCCAGGCGCGGCACGATCCGATGTTCGACCAGGGCCAGCGCAATGCCGGTCCAAAGCGCGATGCCGCCCGGCGCGGCCTCTTGCTTTTGAGACGGCAGCGCGGCTGCGGGAGGGCGTGGCACGGCCGTCAGAGCCGCTTGTGCTGGCGACGTGACAACCATGATAGCCCCAGTTGGACATACGCCGATGCACGCTTGGCAGACTGTGCAGAGTTCTGTGTTGATGACGGCCTTGCTGGCGACGAGGCACATGGCCCCGGCTGGGCACATCTCGACACATACTCCGCAGCCTGTGCAGGCGTCCAGGTTCATGTACAGCATCATCGCCTGACCTCTGTCAAACAAAACCTGACTCAATGCAGCCAGTCGGTGCGATCCACAATCTTGCCCTCGACATAGGCCATCACGGCCTCGTCAATTGAAGCGATTTCGGTGACGACCGGTTTGATGCCGCGCTCGACCATGCTTTGATATGCGCCCGCGCCCATCCCGCCGCACAAGAGCGCCTGGCAATCGGCAATGGCTTCTGCCATTTGCACGTGGCGATTCTGCGCGGCAGGGCCAAAGCCATGCGGCTGACCCGGCTGGTCGTCCTCGTGTGGCTCATTGGCAAAGTGCGCGTGGCCGAGCTTGTCGCGCGTCTCACGGTTGACGATAGCGCCGTTCTCGACGGTCGCCACGAGATAGTACGGCGCGCGTCCAAAGTGCTGGCTGATGGTGCGTCCGTCATCGGTAATGGCTGCAATTTTCATTTTGTCTCCTGTGCAAAGTGATATTGTCCCCCTGCTTTAGGGGGATTGAACGGGACATTGTCCTACACAACGTCCAGATCGAACACATCTCTTGCCGGCGCGGGCTGTCACGGATGAGAGCGCCTTCTTGCCGCTACTGTGACACTCACCAAGAACACGGCGATCAGCGCCAACAAGACCAGCGCCGTCGTCCACTGCGGCGAGGCCGGCATCAACGGCGACGGCGTAAATGTCTGCCCGCTGCTTGGGGCCTGCGCGACCAGGGTCGGCGTGAGCGGTTTACTACTCACGGGCGTCACTCCGAGCGCCACGGCAAACCGTTCGGCGCGCTGTTGGTAGTCGTCTGGGTGACAGGCATGACAGTTGGTGTACGGATCCTCGAGCGGATGGCGCACTAGACCGACATGCGCCAAATCCTTGTCCTGGGCCTGATCGTTACCGCCGTGACAATTCCAGCAGCAGTCTTTGCGAGCGTGAATCTCGTGCCACTCGCCCTGCCCGAGAACCGGATACGCAATGGCATGGCACGCGCAACATGACGATTCGGGTGGTTGGTCACCCCCGCCGCATTGCGCCAGCGCCAGAGGCGGCCAGGCTGCCCACACGGCCAGGCCCAGGGTCAGCACTGTTATGCCGATCAGGAGCGGCATTCGTGATCTTGGACCAGACATGTTTGCCTCCTTGCCTGTTTGCGCCAGGAATGTTCTCACATTCTTGCGCTGCGACTCGTACTCGCAAGACGAGTCGGATGTGCAAAGGCGAGTCTCAGCAGTTCTAGGACTTGTACGATGCGTTGGTCGCTCATACTATACATGATGGTGGGGCCGAGCCGGTGCGCATTGACCAACGTCGTCTCGCGCAAAACCCGCAAATGCCGTGAAATGCAACTGATGGGCCGCCCAAGCGCATCCGCCAGGTCAGTGACGGTGCGTGGCCCTGCCTCAAGTGTGGACAGGATATCTAGCCGCGTCGGATTAGCCAGCGCCCGATATACCTGCGCTTCAATCCAATGGGCTTGGGTCTTTGTCTGACCCATCGCCGACCTGGCCGTATTCATGCTACTCCCGCTGATCCATTCGATGCAAAGTGGCGCTCTGTTGGATGATCGCGCGCGTCTGATGGACAAAACACCAGGAGCGCCTGGGACGATCCCGAGTCTATATTTTGCCAGCGATGCGGCAGGTGTGATTCGAACAACAGGCTGTCGCCCGGTTCAAGCAGATAAGGGTGCTCCTCGACCGTGTAGATGATGCGGCCTTGTAAGCAATACACAAACTCGTGGCCGGTGTGGACGATAGAAGTCGCGCCGCTGCCGGCATTCGGTTCCAGTGTGATGATGAGCGGCTCGACGACGCGGTTCCTCAGGCCGACGCCCAGGTCTTCCAACGTCCCGTGCGTGAACGCCGCGTGCGACCGCTGGCAGGCCCTGACGTGAACCACCGTGTTCTGCGGCAGTTCCGTCTCAAAGAACGCCGTAATCGGCACGCCGAGCGCAGTAGCAATCTGCTGCAAGGTGCTGCAACTGGGTGAGGTTCTGCCGTTTTCAATCAGGCTGAGCGTATTCACCGCCAGGCCGCTCTTTTCAGCCAACGCCCGGATAGACAGGTTGCGTTCGGAGCGCAACTTGCGGAGGCCGTGACCGACGTTGACCTCCAGCCCAGGCGCGCAGCCTGTGAGAGGCGACATATTGGCTGGGGCGCGCTGCCTGCGCCGACATCTCAGCGGGCTGGTTTTCAACTCCCTGCGGGACCCTTGGGCTGGCATAAGTACACCCTGGCAAAAAGCGGACATATTCAACTAATATTATAGTATATTTTCTGTTGAAAGTCAATATTTGTATCAAAATGATAGTTGAAAAACAACAAAATAATAGTTATACTGCAAGTAATTCTTGCCAAGCGAGCGCCCTGCTCGACACGCTGTTAAAAAATGAGAGGGGAAGACTGGTGGGGCCTCCCCTCTCATCCATTACGGAGCACCCTGCGGTGCGCCCAGAATAGTCAGCGTGAAAACTCAAAGTGGCGCTCGGTCGGCCGGTCGCGCTCGTCCGCGGGGTACATCACCAGGAGCGCCTGAGAGGGTCCGGCGTCGGCGTTCTGCCAGCGATGTGGCAGGTGTGATTCAAACAACAGGCTGTCGCCTGGCTCGAGCAGGAACGTGCGGTCCTCGACGGTGTAAACAATCCGCCCCGTGAGGCAGTACACGAACTCGTGGCCGGTGTGGACGATGGGGTTTGCGCCGCTGCCGGTGCTTGGTTCAAGCGTCACGAGGAACGGCTCGACGGCGCGGCTGGTCAGGCCCGCGCCCAAGTCTTCCAAGGTGCCGTGCGCGAATTTGGCACTGTGCCTTTGATTGGCTTTGACATAGGCAATACTGCTGGGAGGCGTGCCGTCCTCAAAGAAGGCCGTGATTTGCACGTCGAGTGCGGCGGCGATTTGTTGCAGCGTGCTGACGCTGGGCGAGGTCTTGGCGTTTTCAATCAGGCTCAACGTGTTGATGGCCAGGCCGCTCTTTTCGGCCAGCGCGCGAATGGACAGGTCGTGCTCGGCGCGCAGTTCACGCAGGCGACGGCCCACATTGACGCCCTCGGTAGAGTCCGGTACGGCGGATTTGGCACTCGCGCGGGCTCGTTTGCGTGGCGGCAAACTCTTCTTGGTTTCTTTCAGCAATGGTTTTTGGGTCATGCAGACTTTACACAGTAGATGATAGAGATAACCAGTATTATAGGTCAATTGCGACAATAGTCAAAGTGCGCAACCAGTCTTTTGGTTTAGTTTCGCAGGAAGCTGTGTCATGAGTAAAGAGCAGGCCGACCCCTTTCGAGATCGGCCTGCCAGGTGAGCTATTCAATGGTTGGCGTACGTTGGGTCACGTGAGCGTCTTCCCCTACTGTTGAGAGCTTGGCTTCAGCGCGGGCCAAGGTACAGCCGGCCGGTGTTCGTGTTGCGGCTCAAAGCCTTCTCGAAAGCCGGCAGGTGCTTGACCTGCGATGCGCATCTGAGCTGAGCGAACACAGCGGCTATATCGGGTTCTTTCACAAAGGTCAGAAAGCCATCGTACATCGCCACATTCGCCGTTTCGGCCTCGACGCCGACCTGCGCCGCGTCCTTCAGTGTGGTCGGAGCCTGGACGTTGCCCGCGTACGTATCAGGCGGGATAGGCAGCCCATACGCATTGAAGAGCCGTGCCAGCGCTGCAACATGAGCCGTCTCCGATTGCACGATATTGGAGAATGGCGCGACCGAGCCGAACTTGTCCAGCACCGCCTGATAGGTTGCGCGCGCCTTGTACTCGTCGTTGATCGCCATGACGAGCGCCGCGCTTGTCTCGTTACTGAGCGGCTGAGGGGTCTGCGCGAATGCAGACACGGTCAGGCTCAATACCGCCACCAAAGCCACCACGGCACTTGAGATCATTTGCCACTTTTTCATCTTGTCATCTCCTACGAGTTTGGGCCATTGGCCCGATTTGATTTTCTGTGTGTAGCTTACCAAACAAAGATGGAGAACCAATCAAGGATGTATGAGAAAGCTGTGGAGATTTGCAAGAACGATCAGGCAGCGTCCCTGCGGCTTGAGCCTGTCATACACTTTGCAGCGGTTCGCCCCCGACATTTGGGAGCGTCAGGTCTAGCCGTTCAAGTGCTCGATGCGATTGATACTGCCATGCACAGGCCTGAGATATGACGCAATCAGCCAGACATCTGGAACTCGGCAGTTCCCGGATGCCGATATAGAATGAATTGCCTTGAGGCTTGTTCATGGCGAGTCCGCGACTTGGCAAAAGCTGCGTACTCCCAGTTGGAAAACGCTCTAGATCCGGGTTCACGGTGAGTGCACTTTTGTTCACAACATCCCCACGTCATCTCCATCGGTTCTTCACATTCTGGCGCTATCATTAGGGCATATCACGGCCGCGCGCCGTTCACCCAGGAGGTTGCATGATTACGTTGTTCGGTAAACGCATTCGTCTGTTCCGGCCCAAGAGCATCTGGATTCGCAAAGTCGTCCAGTGGGCGTTCTTTATCCTGATCGCTCTCATCTCGGTCAACCGCGCTCTGGCGGAAAGCGGCGGGGTAAGCATCCCGTTCTTGGCCAACGCCAGCTTGCATGCTGTGTGCCCGTTCGGCGGCGTCGAAACACTCTATCAGTTTGTCGCAGTCGGGACGTTTGTGCAAAAAGTCCACGAGGCGTCCTTTGTGCTGATGATCATCAGCCTGTTGCTGGCGATCCTGTTCGGGCCGGTGTTCTGTGGCTGGGTGTGCCCGCTGGGCGCGATCCAGGAATTTGTGAGCAACTATGGCCGCAAGCTGTTCCGCCGGCGATTCAATCACTTTGTCCCGGTCAAGCTGGACAACGTGCTGCGCTACCTGCGCTATGGTGTGCTGGCCTGGGTGATCTATATGACGGCGGTGACCGGCAAGCTGGTCTTTTCCGACTATGACCCGTACTTTGCCCTGTTCAACTTTTGGTCGAGCGAAGTATCCATCATCGGGCTGATCATCTTGGGCGTTATCTTGGTGTTGTCCCTCTTTGTCGAGCGGCCCTGGTGCAAGTATGCCTGCCCCTATGGCGCGGTGCTGGGTATTACGAATCTGTTTCGTGTCTTTGGCATCCGCCGCAATGTGGCCACCTGCAAA